>JAABUU010001889.1_pt1 | contig 32402 bp, 38 predicted proteins | sample 5559301 | NCBI WGS metagenome assembly JAABUU01 (sample SAMN10711884, study PRJNA513360) | rock metagenome | isolation source: Antarctica rocks | place: Antarctica: Victoria Land, Richard Nunatak white
AATCAGTAGACAAAGAGAATTTAAACTTTACATAATTTAGAACAATAAGTAATTATTATATTAATATAAATTTATATTTACAAAAGCTACACTAAATACTCTGCACATCTCAATGACAGTTTGTACACAAATTACAGAAAAGATAACAGTCATTAAACTTGATTTAAATGCATACTGTAAATAACTCATCTTTATGTACACAGTTATTGCAGATAATCAGCTTACATTTCTTATAAATGTGAGTAACAGTAGCTTCACAATATGTTTAATGAGTGTAAAAATGATCTGAATTTATATTGATATACAGAATTAACTGCTGAATTATTGACAATGTCTTGAGCTTAACTTTAAGTTAACTCTTTAATGACAGATTAATCAGAACATTAAGCAACAAAAAGCTGAGCTGATTAATAGTTGACTCATTAGAGAGAGAAAAAAAAACAATATTAAAAATAAAATATTTAATTAACTTTATATATTATTAGTCTTTAAATCAAAATTAAGATGACAATATACTGAGAGAAGAGTTTTGTAAGCTTTTTTTAGAATAAGAATGATTAGTAGTTTTGTAAGTGTAATTAGAAGTAAACTTCTTTTAATTTAAGTTGTTGTCATTTGTATTTGATGATGAAGTGACAGCAACACAATGTAAAATATAAATCTTAAGAAATGATCTATGAAACATTAATGACACACTATAAACATATTATGAAAGTTTATATGATGATAGAGCAAATAAAAAATTAATAAGTTGATAAAGTAGTAGTTAAAAGTTGAAGTGAGATTGAAAACTAAAGAAAGAAAATTAATTAATTGATTAATTCTTACTCTGTTTCAGTCAGTTAGGCTATGTGAGTGTGGCTAATCATGCATTATGCACATTTATGTACAGGTTATGCAGGTTATGCAGAGCATACTTCTATGCTAGCTTGTCTATGAACTACTCTTAATAAAGAAAGAAGAAGAGAATTTTTTTTAAGAGATTGTGACTAATGATATAAATAGATAATGTAAATAGTAAATAATTTATCTTATCATTATAATGACAACAATCTGCACTTCTAGCTGCTTTTGAATGACAATAATGATGTGAAGTGAGATAACACAATGTGAATGTGAACTGCAGACAGAAATTTTACAGAATGTCAAGCAAATCTCTGTATTTATATCAGTGAACTGTTGTAACTGTGTAGTAAAGAAGAATGTGATATCATTGCTTACTCATCTCTTATTAAGTGTCTCTATTTATGTCTTAGTCATCATTTCCTATATATACTCTACATAGTGTAAACGAATAGGGACAACTTTCTACGGACCGATTCACATAAGCGTACCGTAACCTGCACGTGACCTGTGCCGTTGCGACTTTGGCTTGACATGCAGTCCCCGCAGACCTGCACATAATTGACAAGGGCTTGGCCTATGAAGGAAAGTATCACTCACATTCCACAAGCACAACCCTCGGCGGGGAAGCCCGGACCGCAGCAATATATGAAGCGATGCAAATACATCCAATAAATCCACCCAGACCTATGCAGTTCACGCTCCGCGTGTGGCACAGCATGCAATCTATTGCGAGCCATAGTTATCGTGGCCTTCTTAATCCCCAGATTCGCCCTTCCAGCCAGAATCGTTGAGCAGTAACAATTGTCCACTGAAATCTCGCCTTGACACTCCACCTCCAGCACCTGACAATGTCATCTCCAGGTGCCACAGTCGCACCGGTTACACAGACCGCCGCGCCAGATCCACACGCTCCTATCGAACCGATCACCGATGACTCCAGTGAGATCGACTCGGCATTGGGAGAATCCGAGGCCGAGAGCGACACGACTTCGCTCGCGTCCAGCGTGTTGAACTACAAATACGAGAACGGGCGTCGATACCACAGCTATCGCGAGGGCAAGTACGTGCTCCCGAATGACGAGCAGGAACAAGAACGGCAAGACATCCTTCACCACGTCCGCGTGCTGGCCCTCGACGGGAAGCTGTTCCGCGCTCCAATCTTGTCCAGCCCGCACCATGTGCTGGACCTGGGCACCGGGACTGGCATCTGGGCGATTGACTTTGCCGATGGGTTTCCGAGCGCGCAGATTGTGGGAACCGATCTCAGCCCCATCCAACCGAGCTGGGTCCCGCCGAATCTGACGTTCATGGTCGACGACATCGAGGCTGAGTGGATGGAAGACTGGTCCGGAACGTACGACTTCATCCACGGCCGCGATCTCTCCGGTAGTGTGTCGGACTGGGCGAAGCTGTACGCGCAGGCCTTCCGATGCATCAAGCCTGGCGGGTGGATCGAGATGCAAGAGTTTGAGGTGTGGGTCAAGTCCGACGACGACACGTTGAAGAAGGCGCCGAACTTGATTCAATTGCAGACACTCGTCGACGAGGCGAGCACGAAACTGGGCAAGCAGATGAATGTGGCGACCGAGCAGAAGCAAAAGTTGATCGACGCAGGGTTCGAGGATGTGACCGATGACGTCTATAAGGTGCTTTGATCGGTTTCGTATGATCCACATACCGTAAATGCTGACAGACTGGCGTAGATTCCTATCACCACTTGGCCGAAAGATAAGAAGCTCCGGCAACTGGGTCTCTACACCGGTGAGGCTTTCATGGCCGCTTGCGAATCTTACAGTCTCGCTCTCCTCACACGCGTGCTGGGCTGGAAGGTCGAGGAGGTACGGGTTTTGATCGCCAAAACACGGAGGGAGTTGAAGGGTCGCGGCGTGCATGGGTATTGCAACATGCACTTCATCTATGGGCGCAAGCCTACGTCCGAGTAAGGACTTCTTGTGATCATTGCTTGTTCATTATCTGCACCGTAACACATGGGAGGCTTGATGCCCTGGCTTATTGCTGACGTACGGCCCGAACTCGTGCGCGGGATTCTTTCCATCGAGCCGAGTGGTCCACCATTTCGAGAGGCGATCTTTAGCAACACCTCTGCCCGTCCTTACGGATTGACGGATATCCCTCTGACTTATGATCCCCCCGTTGCAAATCCGATGAAGCCCCTGGCAATCCAAGAGTAGCCATCGCCTTCTGTAAACCTGACGTCGTGCGTGCTTCAAGCGGAGCCCGCTCGGAGGTTGGTCCATCTGCAGCAAATTCCAGTGATGCTAGAGACAAGCGAAACGAGCTACCACGCACCGTATGACCACTACACCGTCGAGAACCTCAAGCAAGCAGACGTCCAAGCTGAGCACCTCAAACTAGCCGACCTTGGGCTACACGGAAATGGGCATCTGCATTTCATGGAAAAAAATAACCTGGAGATCATTGCAGGCCTTGAACCTTGGCTTGCTGCTATCTCTTAACATCAGCGTGCTCTTTTCCGACATGGTACATGTCCTGATGTTGAACGGAATAAAGCACTAGCTTAGTATCTCTAACCTCTGCATCTTGGTTCGTTGAATTGTAATAGTGGTGTACTCAAAGTCAACAATTTGAAGCAAACCCACAACTCCACCGCAATGCGTTACGCCTGAACAAGACTTCACTGCATCATATGTCCCATCTTTCCAATCTGTCGGCGGGTTAGCAAAGATCTCGGACGGGTTCCAGATTGTCCAACCTTTGTACGTAAGTAACCCTCTATTTCTTCACTATGTATGCCTCGCTTGCCTCCAGTCTTCCATGCCAGAGGGATCATTGCCACCCGTTCCTTGACCACAACCTCCCGATTGGGCCCCTCTACCGCTCGTACCTTATCCGGGTTGTTCGTGAGCAGCCGTATACCGGTAAACCCTCCCAGTCCTAAGTCCAGGAGCATAGCAGTTGCCAACCCGTAGCTTCGTGCATCCGCCGGATGGCGCAGCAGAAGATTGGCCTCTACTGTATCTGACCCCAAATCTTGGAGGTTGTAGGCCTTGAGCTTCTCTCCCAGACCGATTCCCCTCCCTTCTTGCCGTAGGTAGATGATGACACCGCCCGATGAAGACGGTAGTGACATGAGCCTGGCAGCTTCGTCGAGTTGCTCGCCGCAGTCGCATCGCGCCGACCACGCCGTCTCACCGGTGTAGCACTCTGAATGTATTCGAACAAGCGGAGAAGATCGTGTAGCCTCCAATGTCGGTTCCCTCGGAGCTGGATGAGGTTGGGAATATAGGCGACTCGAAGTCCTTCCTGGATGCAGCCTCCCGGTGTATGCGCCACGAATCATGCGATCCATTTCCGTCTCAGCTGGACGCGGAGCATCCAATGACTTCGACCGGATGTGCGATCCGAATACGATCGCCAGGTGCTCTTTGTCGTCGACGTTGTTCTGGTATAAGTGCAAGAACATCTCTGCGCCCGTCACCGTTGGGATTCGAGCTCGAACGACGCAATCGACATGTGGAAGGGCTTGGAGCAGTTTTGGGGGTTTTTGTGAGCTGGTGTCAACAGGTATGCATCGCGGCTCCCGGCGTGACGCTGGGGTGCCCGTTCCTGGTGTCGAGGGCGGTGTGAAGGCAGGGCTGATGATGGAATTGGGAGGGTCATGGTCGAGGTCGAGGTCGTAGTCTGATAACTTTGAAGATAGCGACCGCGGCCTGGGTGAATAGACAGGCAAGGCATGAGATGGGAGTTCTGGCATCATTTCCTGTTCATGAAAATGAAGTCCCTTGCTCCGTCACAAGCAAAAGACCCGGACGACGTGGGGTTCCTCGGTTGCGCGCACGAAGAAGAAAATGCGATGCGTCAGCGCTGCCCCTTCAACATCTCTATCCTACATAGAGTATCTGAGGTAGGTATATCATCTGATTGCGGAGTGTTTCTAACAACTCCTTTCCATGATGACAGGATCGGCTTCGACTGCGTCAGTCAGCCTTACCTTATGGGTAATACTCACTGTGGGGTAATTTATATTAGTAACTTACTATCTTACCTGGTAATCTTGAAGTTAGTTACCTCATATAGTACATAATTTTGTTTACAGAGAGATGTTACAACCATAAGGTAACCAATGAAAAGATTAATGTAGTGATATATATACATAGAAGAAGCATCAGCCTGGCACTCAAGCTGACACTTAAGTCCTACAGTGATGCTTAAGGTATGTTGTGCTCTGGGGCCGACTGCACTCGGTGCTGCACAGAGATCTGCTGAATGCATTGGAGAGCAAGGCTGAGGGGGGGAGTGGGCAGACAAGGAAGTTTTGGGAGTGATGCCAGAGGGTGGACTACATATAGGTAGTAGGATTGAATGGGAGAAGCCCATCAGTGGGGAGATGTCTGGAGCAGGAATGGAACGGCGGGCTAAGAAAGATATTTCATTGCCTCTTCCGTGACAAACGACATTCATGGCAAAGCAAATGGAAAGTATAGCCACGACCCTCCCTCATTATTTTCGTGCGCCGTACTCAAACCAGGGCCAAAGCCTCGCCGCCTCTGCCGAAACATAGGCTCCATTTCTTGCGAGCTCTACTATGCAGCGTTGCTACGTCTTCAGACAATCGCCGCCATATCCCGCGACTCTCTGAAGATGACCGGCCAAATAAAGTGCTACTAAAGTTACTATTAGCCTTGTAACGGTGGGAAATACACCATCACCTCGGCCTCGCCACAATCTCTCTCTCAAACGCCTCGCGGTTCGAGGCACGAACCGCTTGGGGATCCGATGATAGGGCGTTTGCCGTTTCCCTGCTATTTCTCGGCCAAGCTTCGACATCATCGTTCGAAATGTTGCTTCTCGTGATGTGATGGATCTTTGCCGCGTTGCCGGTCCCGTTCAACTTGGAGAAGTCACTCAATTCTAGGTGAATGTGGTTCGATCGGTTGTTTTCCGACCACCCAGAGGGTTGCCAAGGGTTTCTGCCGCTACCTGTGCGACGCCGTCTCCCGCCCAGTCGAGATGATGCGCACGACGTTAACTGGCTGAAGTAAGAGCCCAGGTGTGGTCCGTGATGTTCAAGGAACGCAGGAAGCGTGAGTAAGCAGGCGCAGATGATGCCAATGTTAACTTCAATGACACTAGAACGGTGTATTAGCAAGATGTTTTTGGGAGGTTCAGCTGTGAAAGAAACCTACGTCCAGGTACTAATATGAAAAAAGTACCACGTAGCGTCAAGGTCAGTATAAAGTACGGATGTCATGCCAAGCCGGACGATGCTTGTGGCGCACGCGCTACATCAATCAGTATCAGTATGGCATTTGATTTACCGGACGTGGAAGGCCCATACAATATGCCCAGACTGAAGATTGCCGTTGCTCGAAGTTTGCGACTCAACCTCAAGTTGAGACCCCAGGTGCATGGCATGGGCAGGATCAGCACATAGAGGTCACTGACCACATTTATTACACCGGAACAATATGGGAGCACCTTTTGCGGCAGGCAGTGGCCAGGCATGAGCTCGACCCAGTTTTTTTTTCGATAGGTAGGCATTGAAAGAGCGTGCTAAAGAACATTGCGGTATAAGCGGCTGAAATGAAAGCGATACCGAAGTGGATAAACCCCAGCGTTTTCCGGCTCGGAGAGAAGACGCGCCGGTAAAAGAGCAGGCAGGACAGTTTGATCGTTGCTGCGAGAACCAAGTATATGTACTCTGCGATGGCGAGCGCCTAGCTCGCCCAGATATTAGTGTGTAAGATGCGTTGGCCCAAGGCATGAATACCTCCAAAACGCCCGGAACCTCGAGGGCCGGCACGTCCCACTGGTGTTTTCCAAGGCCGCGTTGAATGCCTGAACACTGCAGTCAGACGAAGTTTCCTGATGTATGGAATGGGCTGCAGAAGCGCAAACGTGCCTAAGATCAACAGGGCCGAAAACACAATCGTCAAAATCTAAGGCCAGATCGTAAGCCCGGTGCTGAAGCATATAATCTTGACGATCAACGTACAAAGGCGAACAGGCAGAGATCTGTCCACCATCAGCGTCGATGAACACGCTTTTCGTTGCGAAAGAGCCTTACAGTCATCCGCGCCCAGCTGTTTAATGATGAACTGCCGGGTATAGAGGCGCATGGCGACGCAGAGAGTAACCAGAGTGAGGCATACGGTGTGCAGAGCAACCGTATTCGCAGTCTGATTGGGAGGGTCCACAAGATTTGCTTCCTGGCCTGGAGGAGGAGGTAAGGCTCCAGCGGTGTCTGATGAGTTCGCCATCGTAGCTGCCAAAGTCCGAACTTACCGAATGATAGCGATTGCTGTTGCTTAGATGTTTCGCCAGCTTCTTGGATCCATCTTTGCTGGATGGTTAGATTGCATGTGATGACCCCAGTGGTACAGTGAAGACCAAGGACTCCGCTGAGTTTTGGAGAACATCAATAATGCTTGAGATTTGGGAGAACATCAATGCTTGAAATTTGAAGCTGAGTGCGTGGCGCATACTATAATTGTTTTTAGGCGGCACAGACAGCATGGTGTAAGATAAGCGTCAGGCTGAAACCGATCTGCATTGTACAGATAGAGGAGGCTCAATGAAAATATTAAATATCGACTTTTGTGCCCGTTGCGACTGCAGGTGCACATTATACTCTGCACATTCTGGCATCTCTGTCCACTACCTAGTATACACTCAAACATGCATGAACTTGAACTGTCCACACACTTTTGCTGTCAGCTCACTCACTCTTGCAGCTGCACTGCAGAGCTGACTTCGGCAATGGTGTTGTGTCAGAAAGGTGTTGCTTACATCATTCACGCACTTAATAACTCGGAGACTTATTCGTAGGGACGCTGCTTCTTCAGTAACGTTAAAGTTAGCTTACAGGACAGCAGATATGTAGCGTACCCAGATATTTGAGCCCAGCCGAACTCCTCAGTACCAAGGGTATAAGCCGGCAAAAGATCCGGATGGTACGCACGCACTAATGACTCGATCTTGCTTGGAGAGCGCAACGAACATGACATGACTGACAGCCTTCTAACCAGTCTCCAAATCGTCGGATCTCCGATCACAAGCCATACCTTACCTCGTGTTCAGGTACCTTAGGGTAGGGCTACCTAAAGGGTGAGGAGGGCGGGATGACGTGTGAGCGTCTACCTGGACATGCAACAGAGCCACCAGATACACATACGATAACGTCCAATAATAACAACAAGGTTAATCATCGTTCACCGGCAAATCCAGCTCCAGCACAAGCACCAGGACGTTCCCATGATACTGCCGCGACTCCAAACCTGGGGAACAAGCGGCGCATCTCGACTGCCACTGGATCTCGAGGTGTCACAAGCTTGACGCCTGAGCAATTGACCAAAAAGCGTGCCAATGATAGAGAGGCCCAGCGGGCCATAAGAGAGCGCACCAAAAACCAGATCGAGACTTTGGAGAGAAGGGTGCAGGAACTCACCTCTCAGCAACCGTACCAGGAGCTTCAGGCCGTCATCCGCCAAAAGGAAGCCGTCCAAATTGAAAACGATGAGATTCGAAGACGGCTCTCATCCGCCTTGGCCGTGTTAGAGCCGATCCTGAGCTCTCAGGGTGCGCATGGTCAACATCACTTTTCCTTTGCTTGTACCCCTGCCTCACCAGTAGATTCGATACTGACAAGTAGATGAGGTAGGTCCTGTGTCGGTTGCGCAGCACAATGCACATATCTCGCAATATGGCCCCGATCCTGCGCCATCTTCGACCATTCATCGGTTTGGTTACAATCCGGCTTCTGGGGCGTCCGTCTCTCCGGCTGTTTCGTCGATCACAGTACCTTCGACACCTCAATCAGTCATGACACCTACTGATCAAACGTGGCACCAACCGACTCCTTCGGTGGCGAATAACCTCTCGCCATGGTCACCAGTCAATGCGTTTCACCAGCAGAGGGACGCCTTAGCCCATGGGCTCGAACTAGGCGCTTCCGGTGAGAAACTAGGCTTTGGTTTCCTCGTGGATAAGGGTCTAAATATTGCCCGATTGAGCAATGGCTCCTCGGCAAGGGCCACATCTACCGATGGGAGCACTATGCACTCAGGTTCATCATTTGTCTCAAATTGCATATTACGCTGTTCTGATAAAAGCTAGGATGCCATTCTCCAAGTCCGGGTGGCATGCGGACTGCGACTGCGCCCAACCTTGGGTCTTACCATGGCTATGGCTCACCAGACGGAGCCTTGATCGCTCACTCCGCGCCGGTACGCAATATAGCGCCTACCTGCCCACTCGACGGGCTTCTACTCGAATTCCTCGCCGAACGTCGTCAGCAGGCTGCCGAAGGTGTTCCCAGCCAGAAGCTAGTGGGACCGGCTTATCCTAGCGTCTCTTCTCTCCTCAACCCTGAACGAAGCGTGTACTCACATCCCCTCTCGAAGGTCTTCACTGATATCTTGAGGACCTTTCCCGATCTCTCGAAGCTACCGGAACAGGTCGCGGTGCTTTACGTTATGTTCTTGATCATGCGATGGCAGATCTCTCCGACAGTGGAGAACTACAACAGGCTTCCGGACTGGGTAACCCCTCGGCCGTCGCAGTTGTTTACGCCTCACCCGGCATGGATTGATCACCTTCCGTGGCCGTACATGCGAGACAAGATGGTCCATACCTATCAGAATTACCCGTTCGAGAACTTCTTCATCCCCTTCACCACTACGCTATCACTGAATTGGCCCTATGAGGATGCCGATACCCTCCTTTCGATCCCAGAGTCGGACGAGTTCATGATCAACCCTGTGTTCGAAAGACATCTCCGCAATCTCCAAAACTGGTCTCTGGGCCCAGCCTTTGCTAGAGCCTTCCCAGCTTTGGTGGAGACGACGAAAATCAAGGCAGATAGCCAACGGCTTGCGTCTTGAGAAAGCCTTTCACGTCTTATATAAAGATTCGTTGTACATGATGAGATCTGTTCATAATCTAGCGATTTAGTTACTGGAGTTGATGTGATTTGTTGCTTGGCTACTTGGACATGGGATGGCGCACACGTTACGGGTCCAAGCTATACATCAAAGCTGCGTTTATCTAAGATGATTGAAGCAAGACCGTGTAATCCTATGGCTCTTCACTTGACTGTCGTACGTAAATCGCTTTAGGGCTGACGGTCAAACAGCAAGCCCAAACTTATTTTATCTTAATCGCAATGTCCCTGCTTACATATGGATTTTTGGTATGTTGTTTGAATAATGGACAGGAGAAGGAAACGAGGCGATCAGGTAATATGTTTTTATACCTGCATCTATCTGCTGCCGAGGCCGCTTTCAGCTACTCAGGTATCGATAGGGTAGAACAACTACCTACGACGCCTATCCTCGAACCCCTCCACAGCTACCTCACCGCATACAGACAAATGGCGCCAGAGAACGCAAAACAAATCGGCTTGCTAGAGAAAGCTGACATCGTGTCAGTACTGCTGCAAACCTGTACGCATCGTCGTCCATCCTATTTCTACCCTGCCAGCTACTTAGGCCGCTGCAGTTGCCAATGCCATCTATGCCGCCGTTACAGGGCCCTTCCGTGGCGAGGCTGGAGCGCCAACATACTATCAACATGTCGCACTCACGGCGCTGAGGACTATGCTGGGGCGATCGTCCATTGCTCAGAGCCAGTCAGTTGTTTCTAACCGCGGCGGGGTGGGCTACATTGATAGAGCGCTGACGGAAAGGGCCTAGATACTTGAACCCATCGACGACGGAGACGTACGAAGCGTTTACTAAGCAGAAGGGCTTCAGCCCAGAAAGCGTCACCCTCGCCGATGGGACCAAGGCACATTGGCTGGGCAAACCGACGGCACGGAACGTCATCCTATACTTCCACGGTACGTCCAGCGGCCACACAACCGGATGAGGCTAGAGGCCTTCGGCATGCTAAAAAGTAAACAGGAGGAGGCTACTGTCTCCCATCGACCTTCCAACACTTCTCCGTCCTCTCCGACATCGTCGCCCAGCTCAACGCCACCGGCAAAGACGCCGCCGTGCTCTTCCTCTCCTACACCCTCGCCCCCGCAGCCTCGTACCCGCGCCAACTGACCCAGGGCGTCGCACTGCTCCAGCACACGCTCCAGCACCTCGGCAAATCCCCCTCGGAAATCGTCCTCGCCGGCGACTCCGCAGGTGGCAACCTGGCGCTCGGCGTCCTCTCGCATCTGTCGCACCCGCACCCGTCGATCGCGCCGATCGAGCTCGCCGAGCCGCTCCGGGCGGCCGTGTTGATCGCGCCGTGGTGTTCGTTCGAGACGACGGCTGATTCGTTCCGGCGCAATGCGTACAAGGACTGCATTGGCCCGTCGTCGTTGGGGCCGTGGTCGCGGGCGTTCATGGGTGGGGCGGCGCCGGATAACTATAATCAGCCGTTGAGGGCGCCGGCGAGCTGGTGGGAGGGTTTGAAGGTCACAGAGGTACTGATTGTTGCAGGCGCGGATGAGGTGTTGGTCGATTATGTGAAGGAGTTGGCGGCCAAGATGGAGGTGAGATTCGCTCCGCTGTTGTTAGGGTTGGTGACGGTAGTACTGCTGGAAGACTAATTTCATGGGCCCGCAGTCTGTGCATCCAAAAACCACTACCATTGTTGTCGCGAAGGAATCGCATATCTCACCTTTCGTCAACGGAGTACTTGGCTACACGGAGCCGAGTGAGCAGGACAACGCGGTCAGGTCGTGGATCTCGTCCCGGCTTTGAGGCGTGTTGATGTGTCTTCACATCGATGATACTAAGGTATCTTGAGGCAAGTGGGGCCTCCTGGGATATAAGAAACTTGTCAATTTAACGAACAGCCGCATATCTGACGCATCAATCACCAATCAGAGCGCAAAACAGACGAGGATCTAATGCTGAGTTCTCACTTGGGTGGTCTTGTGCTCGAATCAAGTGACAAGTACAGTAATGCCTGCCCATAAGTACACATCCATACAAATCCATGACTCCATCATCCTACCGCCACCTACCGTCCAGCAGTCCTTGTAAGTCCCTCCGGACCCAGCATGATTACGGTCGGGATCTCCATCGTACAACCCACATAGAACGAAGCCCATGGATTTGGCTCTGACCTAAGCAGCCAACACCGTTGCCCCTCTCGCCGTGCCCCGATAGCCATTCGGACCATTCTGTCTACCCCGTCCCTGCTTCGTCTGGCCCGGTCTCTTGAGCGTATACCTGTCCAAACCCGTCAATACATCTATTCGTCTCGCCTCTCCCTTCCACTCGTTGTAGCCTGATCGAATTGGAAGAGCAGGGAAAAAAACAAAACGGTAACATACTTGGCGAATGCCCTAGCGAGAGACTTCTTGCAGCTGACCTTCTGGCTGCCGACGAAGCTATCGACGGTGACGGCAATGGCGCGGTCGATGTCTTGTGAGGTGCAGTATTCGGACAGGCGCATCTTGCAGAAGGCTTCGCTGATGCGCATGATGGCTTCGAGATGGCGGACCTAGTCATTTGGAGGTCGTGGTTAGCTAATATTCAGGGAGGAGACTCGGGTTGGTGATGTACGTACGGTGATGGGATAAGCACCCGTGGCCAAGCTCTCTCTCCGCATGTCCGCAAACAGTCTGGCCACTTTATCCTGATCGATCTGGTACAGCTTCGGCCGACACCTCTCGCGCGCGTAGAGGATATATTTCCTTAGCAGCTCCTGCGGGATCTCGCCCTCCTGCTTCGGTTCGCCTCCGTTGACCTGCTGGTCGCGGAGTTCGGCGTCGTGCTCGACCTCCATGGCGTTCTGGTTGGCGTCGGTGGCGTTAGCGGACGGGTGGGCGCGGCCGTGTGAGTTAACGACGAATTTGGCAAGCCGTTCGTCTTCGGCCGGGTCGACGGTGTCGCGAACGACGCAGAGGATGTCGAAGCGCGACAAAATCGGCTCCGTCAGCTCCACGTTCTGCGCGAAGGGGATAGTGCTGTTGTATCGGCCGCCGATCGGGTTGGCGGCCGCGATGATGGCGCAGCGCGCTTGGAGCGTGGTGACGATACCAGCTTTAGAGATGGAGATGGTCTGCTGTTCCATGGCTTCGTGGATTGAGATTCGGTCCTGGTCGTTCATCTTGTCGAACTCGTCGATCAGGCAGGTACCGCGGTCAGCCAGGACGAGTGCTCCTCCTTCCAGCGTCCACTCGCTGGTCAGAGGGTCTCGCCGGACGCTGGCGGTGAGACCGACTGCGCTGGCACCTTGTCCAGTCGCGAATACGGCTCGGTGGGCTGTCTTTTCGATATACTTGAGAACCTGCGACTTGGCTGTTCCAGGGTCACCCAACAAGAGAATATTGATATCGCCACGGATGCTGTGCTTGCCCTGCGCTTCCTTGCTGACACCACCGAAGAGTGACAGCGCCACCGCCGTCTTGATGTCCGTGTGACCGTATATGCTGGGGGCGATCGAATGGACAATCTTGTCGACAATCTGTGGATCTCTTGACAGCGCACGAATCTCGCGCTCGTCCTCCTCCGTCAGTCGAAAGCCCGCAAGCTGGTCATGAGATTTCACCACATGGTTCGCTTCGAGGATGGTAGCAAAGACGGGGAAACCGTTGCGATTATTCAGCTGCGCGTCGTAATTGTTTCGGTAGATGCCAGTCACTTCAACCTCCTCCCCAGGCTTGGCAGAGTCAATCAGGTCCCATAGTAAGATTACTTCACGATGACGTGGGAGACGCCCTGCCGGTACAGTTCCAGGCGACTCTTGCAGGGTTAGTTTCTGATAATTCCGATATATGGTTTTCTCCGAGTTGAGAGTAAAAGGACCTCGAGACTGGCAGTTCTGGCAATATGATATCCGCACCTCAACGTTTGATTCTTGTTGAAACGGTCCGAGAGTTATCCCACACTTAACGCAGTCAAAACGAACATACTTGAGCTGCGGGAAAACGCCACTACGTCGAGTGACAACCCCGCTCACGCGTACCAGGCAGTTTAGATGCGTCTGGCGAAGTTGCCGGAGAGTGTAGTGAACCGGCAGGTCAGAGATCCTAACGTGTATTTCGTTGTGTATTCGTTCGTAATCTGGATAGTGCAGCAGCGTAACGTCCATAGCGACCTGGTCGAAGATCTTCAGTACTTCAGCAGGTGCGTTGGCGAGAAAGTAGGCCAAGATTGCTTTGGACGCCGAGAGATGGTCGTAAGAGACTTCCAGAGACTCTGCGTTGACCTCACCTAACGTCCGGACGCGCGTACCGTACACAGAAGTTCCATGCTCATCAGTGTACTCGGTCAAGAAGGACTTGAACTCCCGTGCAATGGTCCGGTAGACCGATGGCAAAGCAACCCATTCAGTCAAGCTGGAAGCCTTAATATCCTGCAAGGTCTCCAGAGAAAGCTCTTCGTCCATAATGTCATCAGCCATTTCATCATCGTCCTGTTCCTCGTCATAATGATGCCTTCTTCTTCTCGGTTGCCGGGTGAGATCAATATTTGCATCGTCGTCTTCATCTTGTAAAAACGCAGCCGGCATTTGACGCCTTCGCGCCAGCTCCCGATCACGTCTGTTCAGTCGAGCCTCGAGTTGTCGTCGCGTTGACAAGTCCAGATCTTCGTAGTCACCTTCATCATCAATATCTGCGCCTGCATAGGCATCGTTCTCGCGCGGTTTGTAATCTCTTTCGAAGTTGTCCGCAAATAGATCAATACCGTCCTCGTCTTCAGCCATCTCGTCAACATCATCAATATCACCAATAAGATCGCTTTCAGGATCAAGCCCGTCGTCGTCGTCATCATCTAAAGGGAGAACTGGTGGAGAGGAAGGGGGTGCTGCGTATCGTTGATGTCAGCAGATGCATGAACTTCCAAAAGACTGTATACGACTTACGACTCGATGGTGGTGCAGCTGAGGACGACAGTATATCATCATCAGGCTCTCGAGAGCGTTTGCGCCGACCACCGTTCGTCGGACCACGATTCGCGGCAGACATATTAGGTCGTAATGGAGAGCTGCTGTCAGTCAGATCAACTGCAAATCACTCATTCGAAGGCGTGCAGGTCAATTGTAACCGCGTGTGCGCGAAGAGTTGCGCCGCGGCTGCACTTTCTAAAGACGTACCTCATTTGTATGCACTCAATGGCTGCAATCGAATCTAGCAAGCACAGAGATCGGATTCAAGAGAGACTTCGTGACATCCGTAATGGTCCAGGTATTCGTGAACAGACTTTGAAGTAAAAGCCAGTATAAGAGTGCTTAAGTGGAAACGCGTGATGAGTTACGCGCTTCAATTTGGGGATCAATTAAGAACCCAATGAGGAAAGGTCGGAACGCGTAACATCGACCCTCATGGTCTTAACCACTGCCCGATATCTGCAATCCTTCCGTTCATCCACTGCTATTCATATTCAGCGCGCAAAGCCTTTCAAGTAGTGCGCTCGAGAATATGGAACCTACAACTCCTGTAGTAGCCAATGTTGACAGATTGAGAGACGGTGCACCAGGGCAAAGCGCATCTCAAGCTTCTGCGGACTCACAAACAGCTTCGGAGTAAGAACGTCTATTCGTGTATACATTTCAGTTCTATAAGCTGTACTTCCATAGGGTAGCTTACTGATTGCTGCGCTAGGTTCATCAATAGTCAATTACAGCTCGAAGCCGATGCGCGCGAGGCTCTCCCTTATGTCTGTGTTATCGACTGATTGCAGAAACCAAGTTGACGTTCTCTAGGCTTTCGATACCTGTACGCAACCCCTTGGTGCCCTCCGACAAACTCTCTTTTCCTGCCTCACCTGCAACCCCGCACCATCGGCCGAAACGGATCCCTACATTCCCGCCGGCGTATGCTATTCCTGCTCCATAGCCTGCCATGGCGAGCATACACTGGTTGAATTGTTCAACAAGCGTAACTTCACCTGCGACTGCGGTAGTTCACGATTACCGGCGACGTCTGGGTGTACGCTGCGTATAAAGAAAGAGACCGGGATGAGGGGTGGCGTGCATTCGGAGACACCGCCGGCGGGGAATGCATATAATCAAAATTTCAGAAATCGCTTTTGCGGGTGTTCGGAAGATTACGATGCACACAAAGAGAAGGGAACCATGTATCAGTGTCTGGGTCTCGGTGGCGTGGAAGATGGCGGATGTGGAGAGGACTGGTGGCATCCTGAGTGCATAGTGGGACTGCCGCGGAAGAGGTACCAAGACGAAGAAAAGGGCCAATCGGAAGTGCAGAAGCCTGCTACCGATGTCAACGTTCTCGAAGACACAGGTCTGGACCCTGAAGAATCCCCACAAACGCCAGGATTCCCGCACGAGGATGACTTTGTCGCCTTCTTCTGCTACAAATGTGTCGAGGCCAACGCCTGGATGAAGCGGTATGCAGGAACGGACGGCTTTCTTCCCGCAGTCCACTACGATCAAGCTTCGAAGGAAGTAAAGGATATCGAGAACTCACCCATGAAGGGACCCGCAAGTCGTCCCTCTTCTCCGAGTCCTGAAGAAAGCTCCTCGAAAAAGCGCAAAGCAGAGCGCGAAGCCGAAGATACAGACCCGACTCTTCCAAGCAAGAAACAGAAGAACGATACGAAAGACAACCAAATCCCAGCACCAGCAACTTCGACCTGTCGATACACCACCCTACCGCCTCCACCGACGGGCAAAATCTCCCTTTTTCTCAAAGAAGACTTCCGTGACCACCTCTGCCACTGCCCAACCTGCTTTCCACCGCTCGCCGCACACCCTCAACTTCTCGAGGAAGAAGACGTGTACGAGCCGCCTCTATCCGAGAGTGGCGATGCCGACGGGGCCGCAGGAGGGAGTGTTGGCACCGGCAGCTTGCTGGAGCGCGGTGAAGCCGCACTCAGTAACATGGACCGCGTACGAGCCATCGGTAAGTTTTCCCACCACCCGTCGATAAGAATCCGGTCTTTGGGCTGTGGCTGATGGGTAATGGCGGATGCGGATAGAGGGCGTCATGGTGTACAATCACCTCAAGGACAAGGTCAAGAGTTTCCTGCAGCCGTTCGCGGAGAGCGGGCAGGCGGTCGGGGCGGAGGATATCAAGGCTTATTTTGAGAAGCTCCGGGGCGATGCGGAGGCTATCAGGGCGGCTGGTGGTGCGGCAGCTGGGGACGCTGGTGATGGAGATGGCAATGGAGATAATCGTAGGGAGCAAAGCGGTACGTTGTACTATCCTCGATAACGTTTTCATGATGCTAACCTTACAGGGTATTGATTCCAAGGGCTGCTGTATAACAAGTGGGTTTGCCGACTTATTACCGTGATCATGTCTACAGGTGCAGGTCAGGGGGTGAAACGGAACATTGGGCTCTGCAGAAAGGATCATACTATGGGCATATCATCAATCTTACTTTTAGTGACATGGCGAGCGAACGACATAGTACATTGTATCAGTACGGAGAATCATGGACTCTGATATTCGGGAATATACATGCTTCATTAATTCCTCACTCTCATTCACAGCCAGTATCTACAGCTCGTCCCTTCGCTTCATGCTAGGAGCACCTCTCGATCGCAGCCTGAACAAGCCAACACCATGCCTCGGCACATTCGCCGTCAACGTACCCATTGGGGCAATGGACGAGATCATACTGCCCATCAGCGCCGTACTATTGGCCGCCAAGCCATCGGCATACGACATCTTCGTGGCGTTATACCGTACCGTTGAATTCGCATCAATGATCATGTTCGAGGTGACGTTGCCATGCAGAAGAGCGTTGGCGGTCGCGTTGTTCATGCGGTTCGCCCACAGGTCGTAGACGTCCCAGGTCTGCTTGAGGAGAGGGGACGGGCCGCTGGAGCCGCCGGAGCTTTGGTCGAAGAAGATATCTGTGAGGGTGGCGTTCATCATCATCGGTGCATTCCCCGCGTTGACGAGCGCAACGACGTAGTCCCCGTTGGCCAGGCTGTTGGTCCATAAAGAGATTTCTCCCTGCCCGTACTCGTCGGTAGCATTAACCAAGTGCCGCCAGTTTCGAATGCCCGCGTTGCCGGCGGGGTCTTGGTTGATGGCGATGACCGCTGGATTGGAGTAGATCGAGAGGGACTGGGCGTCCAAGGAACGGATGTCGGTGCCCATAATGAGCGGCGATCTCATCATTGCCCACATCGAAAAGTGGAGCTTGCTCTCTTCGTCGGTCATGCCGCCGTTACCCACTTCCAACATGTCCATGTCGTTCCAGGCGCCGGACTGGCTCTTGCTCTGGATGGCAGCCATCTTGTTCAAGATGTTCATGACGGAGCAGTGGAATCCTGCGAGGGCGCAGTTATAGCCTTCGTCGCCCGAACAAGGACAGCGCTCATCGGGACGGTCGAAGGAGTCGTAGATATCGCCGGACATCCGCCACGAGTTCGCCATCGTCTGCGCCCACTTCCAAGGGTAGTCTTCGCCCCAATTGCACATTGAGTATAGTATCGGACGACCGGTTGCGTTCAGTGCGTCCGACATGTTTTTGTAACGATTGTACGTGATCAGTGGGGTGCCTGACTGCCCTTCATTGTAGCAGTTGTCGTATTTGAGATAGTCAACACCCCAATTCGCAAGGGTTTGTGCGTCCTGTTTCTCATAGCCCAAGGAGCCAGCTGTCCGCATCAACGTTAATCGTATACATGTATCAGTGTGACAAGAAGACCTACCATACTGGCCGCAGGTATAGGTACCAGCACTCGAGTACATGCCAAACCCGAGTCCCATGCTGTGGAGTTGATCCGCCACATGACCCATCCCATGAGGGAATTTCGTCATGTTGGCCATCAGCGTTCCGTTGGAGCTTCGACCTGCGGACCAGCAGTCATCAAGGATGACATAGTGATAGCCTAGGTCTCGCAGGCCGTAATCGACAATCTTCTGCGCCGTCCCAAGCAGGAGATCTTCGCTGACAGCGCAACCAAAAGCATTCCAGTTGTCCTAAATTTCTGCTCTCAGCAAATTATAGCTTAACAATCGGCAGGAAATGACTTGCCCATCCCATCTGCGGCGTGACAGCCAATCCATTGTAGCTAGCAGCAACAGCTGGATTGACAAGCAACGCTGCCGCTGCAGCAAGTCCGGAGAGTGTAACGGCAATCATCTTGTCTGTGGTCACAGCTCCTGGGCAAGCTGGCCGTGTAGGTACCAAAATGAAATATGGAGGAGATGCGTTGTTTTCCTGCCCGCAAGCTGCGGGGTACATACGTAAACCTCATGGCATGAGATGCGAGGAAGGTGGGATTGTACCGTCGTATTTCACCGTCGTCGAGCGGCACGCTGATCATCGGCCCGACTTCAACGACAGCAAGTAAGTTGGCAATGGCTAGCTGAGTCAGGCGATGAGATCGAGAGCGAATGACATTGGGCCGTCAATATCTGGAGTTGCCAAACAAAAGGCGGGGAGGTTAAGACACTAATGCGGGTCTCAAGTCTCAACGGCCACGGCCACCAGATGTGGAAGGTTGGAGATCTTGGAGCTCTGAGCATTTGGTGAGGTACAAGCAAGTGGAAGCAGATCAAATCAATCCTTCCTGTATGATTGCTGAGGCATCCAAGAGGATGAAATTCGTAAGTAAGGTACGAAGTCGAACGATGAAGGTGGTATGAGTTCCTAAGGTAGGTAGAGATTCGTTATCGTTATCGTTAGGTATCGATAAACGATTATGGATTCCTCTAAGGTATCGATAACAAACCCTACCCTACCATGCCAAGACAACCACTACAGTACCAGATAAGTCACCTTATGCATGAAGCCTCCATTCTGTCTCTTCCATCTCCATCTCCATCTCCATCTCCCATCAAGTACGGCCACTGTACAGGATCGTCCTGATTTGTAAGAATGGGAATGGCGTGCCTGGGGAGAATCTCTTACCTTAAGTCCGCATTTCGGAACGTCGGTTCACAGTGGATCCGCTGACGTCAGTGCTTGTAAATCATCTTGAGGGCAAATCTTTACAACATTCAGCGGATAAGGGGCGAATCTTTTACATACCTTTATAAAGGTCTTTCCACACGATTGTCTTGTATATAGTAACGACATTCTATCTATATCTTGCCCCTTTCAAAGTCTCTGCTTCCAATCCACCTACGATCCTTCATCTACTCCCCACAATGGCACCAGCGCAACGGTATCAGTCAGACGAGGTGGATGCTTCGCCCTTGGGCAAGCCTCTCCACTTCGAGTTCTCCGGCCGAACCGCGCCGAACCGATTCCTCAAGGCCGCAATGACGGAGCGCATCTCCTCCTGGGACCCGAAGAATTTCGGAGCACGAGGAATCCCGTCCAAGAACCTGATCAATGTCTACAAGCGATGGGGCGAGGGTCAGATTGGTACCATCTTGACGGGCAACATCATGATCGAGTACGATCAGCTCGAGGCTGCTGGCAATCCCATCATCCCGAGGGAGGCCGAGTTCAAGGGCGAGCGATTCGAGGCGTTCAAGGAAATGGCTTCGGCGTCGAAGGCGCGTGGGAGTCTGGTCATTGGGCAGGTCAGCCATCCTGGCAGACAGGTCGAGAGCAGGATCCAGAAGAATCCCATGTCAGCCAGCGATGTTCAGCTTGAGGTAATTATCCCTTCTCGAGTATGTTGAGTGTTGCCACCGTACTGACAATTGACAAGGGAAACGTCATGGGTATGACCTTCGAAAAGCCGCATCCAGCATCGGACGAAGAAATCTCCCGCGTCATCGACGGCTTCGCACACAGCGCCGAATACCTCTACAAGACCGGATACGACGGCATCGAACTGCACGGCGCCCACGGCTACCTACTCGCACAATTCCTCGCGCCCTCCACAAACAGGCGAACCGACAAGTACGGCGGCTCGCTCGAGAACCGCGCCCGTCTGATCATGGAGATCGCGCAGGAGATTCGAAAGCGGGTCCCAGCCGACTTCGTCCTCGGCATCAAGATCAACTCGGTCGAGTTCCAGGACAAAGGCTTCAGCGCGGACGAATGCAAGCAGCTCTGCGCCCTCCTCGAGGCGAACCGCTTCGATTTTGTCGAGCTCTCCGGCGGGACGTACGAGTCGCTCGCGTTCGAGCACAAGCGCGAGTCGACCAAGAAGCGGGAAGCTTTCTTCCTCGACTTCGCCGAGGCGATCGTCCCTGCGCTGAAGAAGACGAAGAGCTTCATCACCGGTGGCTTCAAGACGGTCGGCGCCATGGTCAAGGCCCTGGATACCGTGGACGGCGTCGGGCTCGCTCGCCCGGTCTGCCAGGAGCCGAGGCTGTGCGCCGACATCTTGGCCGGCAAGGTCAAGGGTGCCATCAAACAGCGCCTGGACGAGACCAACTTCGGTCTCACCAACGTCGCGGCCGGCAGTCAGATCCGCATGATCAGCAAGGACCAGGAGCCGATTGACCTATCGAGGAAGGAGAATGAGAAGGCGTTCATGCACGACATGGGTGATTGGTCGGAGAAGATGGCGCATGATACCGGCATGTACAGTTTCGGGTATATTGATATAGACTCGATCAAGCCGAATCCTTACGGAGTCGTGTATTAAATAGGGTGAAGGGCATTACTTGGGTTTGTATTTAGAGCCTTGATTATGGTACATTAGACTTAAAGATAGAAGATTAGAATCACCGGCTCCTGACCTCTTCTCACGAATGTGCAATATGACTCTGGTCGAAGTCAATATAGGTTCAGGTCGAAAATCCCACCAGGCCATATCTTATCTACCTTCGCGAACGTCAGTCCCTACCGTAAAACTCCCACTTATATTGCTGCCAACAACATCCCTTCCCACCATTCGCCACCGTATTCATGCAAGAATTTTATCATCAGCATATCATGAGGCGTACCGGGACCACTGCAGCTCTCCATCCCCAGACGAGAACTCAGATCCCCCAAACTCCGGAGAGCAAATCACCGTAGAAGTCCGAGGAGGGTCATTCAGACGAACTACGATCATGCCACTTTGTCCATCCAGCGCCTTTCTGCGGCTACCTATGTCAAACTTCTTAATGATCTGAGGATCATGATGCCTCGCGCAAGGTAGAGGTAAATGGGCTTTGCAAGGCTGATCTCGTTTCTCTTGTCCTCGGTATGGGAAGGACTGCTGTCGTATCGATCAATATGTGATCCGTCCTAGACGTAAAGCGCAAGGGTGTTGATGTCGGTTGCAGGTCAGCTGAGTTAGTCCCTATCAATGGTTAAAGAGCGCTTTACACGAAGCAGGAGGGTGTGTACAAGTTAGATCCATGACTCTTGACTTAGGCGTCGTGGTAGCCTAAGAGCTTGTCTGCGATTCCTTAGCCATGTCCTGGTGTTGCGGGTGCTAGCTCCGGTGCTGGAGGCCGGGCACGCCAGGTTACGTTAAACACAAAGTAGAGGACGTCGGTTGAGACACTCCTCCAGTCTGGGTCCATCATAATGGGCCCCGCTGGGCTTGCAGCTGGTTCGGTTGTCTGCGGACCGTTCTGGGCAATATTCGCTCCGTCTGTGGCCTCAGCAGGCCGCGCTCCTTTCGTCGCGCCAGACGGCGAAGACGATTGACCGACTCCCGAGTGCCAGTCGTCGTTCAAATAAAATAGCTGACGCCAGGGTTCTCCGCGTCTCCACCAACTTTTACTGACTGCCGTGCCCTCTGTCGAGAGAAAACTGCCATCGCACAATTCGAATTTCCAAGCCAGCGCCCGTTGAACAATAGCTTTCAATTCATCCAACTTGGAGGCAGTCGTCTCGAATTCCATCTCCAACTCACGCAGCCCACGCAAGTGCCGGAATTGATGGCCAAATCCCAGCTGAACCTCGTCCGCACGTGGTTCCCTGCCCATCTCATTCCACGGGACTCTATTTGCGAGCCTAGGATCTATCCCAAGCTTTGCTCCATACTCATTGAGCCACCAGTCCGTATGCCGCAAGGTTATCTTGATCTTGCGCGGACACATTAGCGGGCTGCGACAAGCATCCCTGAATTGCCCCTCCAGCCAGAACTGCTGCGTGAAGAAATGAACGCAGTCAACAGCATTGCGGTGCCGAGATTTCATCATCTCAAAATAGCCATGAGGATCAGCAGCAAATCTTCTACCTGGTGGGCCTCTGTAGCACCAGAAGACGTGCTCGTTGATGGCAACGGGTAGCAAATGAGCTTCGAGATAGACGCGGCGACAAGTGCGGAGGAGATCGGTATCGATGCGCTGGCGGAAGCAGTATTCTGGCCTGCAGTAGGCGGCACTCGGTTCGTATTGATGATGTGTGTTATCATATTCGGTCAAAGCAAGTTTGAAGATGCTGTTGCGAATCTCAGGTGGGATTTGCGTGAAGAGTGGGCAGGCGGACTGTGGATCATAAGTCGCCGCGAAGGCATTTGAGAGACCAGCACTCGGCATGGTAGCAGAGATAGAATTAGGATAGATGTAGCTTCTAAACTTAGTAAACAAGGAGAATGAGATCGTTACTATGAAATCCCAGATCCTTTCTAGGGAGAACATAACAATATGGAGCTTCTGGTGAGGGCAACTGGGAGAATAACAAAGGGTGAATGATCTTTCAGAATACTTTATAGACGCTCCAGGTTGTGACTCGTCATAGGCAGCAATGAGGGGATTCTATGTTGTTGGCAGCTCCAGCCGCTAGGCTGCATTTGTCACTCCAACTCATGGTTGACTGCCTACCTAGACCTGGTGCTTGTAAGCAAACTCTTGAAGGCTGCGAATGGAGACTCATATCTATTTCAACCTATTGATATTATTGATATTCCCGGTAATCTGCGATTAAATCGTAATTGAGTCCAAAGTACCATTGTGGGCCTACTTGTACTGCTACTTGGGCTCTCCAGTATAGTATAACGGAATATTTGCGAACGTCTTGAGCCCCAGCTATCCGACATTTTGAGTGGCGTAGGGTTAAAGCGTAATATCACATAGTAGTATATCCATATCTGAGGCTCTTCAAAAGATTTATCAATTAGAAGTAGAACAAGGATTATCAACACCCATTCCCCCCCCCCCTACTCACCACCGCGCTCCCCCAACCCCCTCCTCCCCTATCTCCACATCCTTCTCCAACAGCCCCGTCAAACCGACAGCGAGCATAGGCCCGCTTGTGCGGATCACTTCCTCCCACTGCTCGTCATTGAAGGTGAAGTAGCTATAATCAGTACATTTTTGTACTCATCGGACGTCGGATCACATGATAGGGCTCAACATGAAATTTACAGTTACAACAAACTATAAGGTGACCTCCTGGTAGGTATCTTGCATGGCCACACAGGCAAGTACTAATGTATGTTCTGCGACAGAACAAGAAGTGTGATAGGAAAAGCTGAGATCTTGAAGTTCAAGAAACTGGTACGAGACCAGCCACAAACCCCTCAAATTGACTGTATGATAGACTTGAGAACCGTCAGCTGCATGAAAATGAAGTAAATATGTCAAGTAACCATCCGCTCTAACCTTAGCTCCATATCCTCCTTGATCAAGGCCAGGAGCGGTGTGAAACTCCAAAGGGTATAGAAAGGAATGGGAGCTGGCACGGTAGCAAGGGCGGGATCCTGGACTGCGGTCTGAATGTTGCCTAGAGTAAGTGAAGTGTTAAACTCTGGAAGAGTGAAATGGATTCAAAAGCTGTGAAAAATTCCTGAATGTGACAAAGTAACAATTCGGCCTGCTAACGAGAGATGAATACTCGCAAAGCGACGCTCCGATGATCCAAACCCGCTGCATTTCTATTCCCAAATCGACGAGCAAACTTCAGGATCTCATGGTATATGCTGCCAGGGCGGTGGGTTGTCTCTCTTCTTTCAGAGGTCCGGACACCTCCCGTATACGTGGTGTATACGTGGTCAACCTCATGTGGGTATCACTTTAAATCTGTGGACACTGCGGAAATTGCACAAGAACAAGACTCGACAGCGAAACTTAATTGGTCTCAAAGCCCCAGCATTCATAGAAGGACATTGAAGCTTTTAAGGTCCCATAGGGCAGTGCTTGCGAAATCTATAAAGATCTAAGAATCCATACCTCTATACCTTAGGCTTGAACAACGCTTCCCTTGTGTCATAGGTATACTTGAGATCCAGATGCCAGTAGTTGGGAGTCGTGGGCTTCGTAATCAGCCATGCTTCGTCTAACACCTTTACCACCTCATCCGGCAGAGGTCCTTTCTCCAAGTCCTTGAGGTTGCTCTCCAGCTGGGCAAAGCTGCTCACTCCGATGATAACACCATCACGGCCACCGTTCTTCATGTTCAAGGCCGAGTGATGAACACACCATCTTAAAGCCGTCTCCAGCAAGGTCAGGTTGTGCTTTTGGACGACCGGTTCGATGAGCCGAAGGGCTTCAAAGGTGGCATCTTTGAAGTATCTCTTCCTGTACATCTCGCCTGTCCTGCTGGCGACATCGCTATATCGGCCTTCTTTGGGCACGTCGTGGCTCTTGTATTTTCCTGAGAATAGACCACCGGCGAGCGGATTATAAATCACAACGTCGATTCCATATCGATGGCAGCACGGAATCAGCTCTGGCTCGAGCGAACGAGCTATGAAATCTTAGCGTCAGGGTCCCATGAATCCCAGAAGCTGGTGACAAGGAAACAGACTGATGGCGTTGTACATTCCCTGGTAGATGGTCGGTCTCACCCAACCTCTTTCCTTGCAAGTGATGACCACTTCCGCCACTTCAAAGGCCGTGAAGTTGCTGAGTCCTAGCTGGACGAATTTGCCCTCCTTGTGTAACTGGTTCACTGCCTCAAGGGTCTCGGCGAACGGTACAGACCGATCCGCAGCATGGAGATAGAAGATATCCACGCAGTCCGTCTTGAGCTCGGCCAGAGATTTTTCCAGCTGCTCCCTGATCACCTCCGGCTTGTGAGCACCGGGCTTTGAGGGATACCATTTTGTGGCCAGCGTCAACCCACGCTCTTTCCAGCGAGCTTCGCTCGTAAAGGCCTCTTGCTTTCCTCCTACGTAAACGCGTGCAGTGTCGACTTCATTGTATCCTTGTTTCTGAAAGTAATCCAAGCATTTGTTATACTCATCCAAGGACGTGATTCGAGCACCACTGGCCTCGTCGGGGCCGAAGGTCATCAAGCCAAGGATGACCCTTGATTTTGGGTTTTGTGCGAAGAGAGCCATATCGATGATCCCGGATGGAGTTGCTTATCCAGGCTAAGTATTTGTACTCTTATACAGAGGAGGAATCCTGATCACTGTGTGGTACTGGCATGAGGTTGTAATGAAACAGCGTCCTGGGGTCCCGCCGGAGTCTCGCCCAAATGGTACCCGAAAATCTGCAGGCAGGGGCTAGGTACTTAACTGACCACATTTCAAAGACTCTTTGGTCAACTGACTTGGGACTGTAGACAGTGTTGGCCCTAAAGCGAAGGCTAGGGCTACACATGATATTGATACTAAAATCAAGTATGACTACAGATTCTAAAAGTGTCCATGTTCAGTCTGTCTCTGACCCTCAGGTAGGTAGTGAGCGAGATTTACTTCACTTCACTTCCGATTGGCTGTACCTTGATATCTAATGCAGATGTGTCAGCAACATCCCTTTATGCAGGGCAGTTGCTTTAACCCTGACAGACAGAACAAGTCACAAGCAAGTCTTTCAAATGCGCAGTATCCAAGGTCTCGCCAACCGTGTCGCCCACCCTGATCCGCATGGATGATCACAGATAACCACAAGGAGTTGCAGGAACCGCGTGCAAGCGGCGACCTGTCCCCTTTCAGTCCGTCCTTACCTACCGCTCCCCTAGGGCACGAAAACAATCGCCCTCGATTTCAGCCCAACATCGGTCCACAGCAACCACTCTCATTACAGCCCTCGAGCGCTTCTTCAACGCTGTCTGGCTTTAGCTCGTCGCAGGCTTCGCTTGTTGAGGACATTCATTCACCTTTGCGACAAGCCCAACCCCAGATTTCTGAGAGCGGTTCGGACATTGATGAAGACGACGAGCAGATGTCAGGGAGTCGGCCAAGCATGCACAGGCCAACCGACCGTCGCTCGCAACAGCCTTTGTTGAATGGAGACGCGCTGGATAGACCCTCGTACGATGCGCCGAATGGCAGTGCTCGACCGGCTCTCGCTGCCAGGAGTTCGACATTCCGTAATCGGGATCTAGATGCGGAAGGGAAGTCCGCAACACAGAAGAAGTACACTTACGCCGCATTCTTCTTGTTGCTGAGCCTGGTGAGCTTTACAATCCAAACGGAAACGGCGGTCTACATTCAACAAACACTTGGTTGGCAGAAGGCGTATTGTATGCTGTAAGTCGAACCGTCTCGTTCATGGAAAGTATTGCTTCTCACTCGGACGAGTGCTTGTTATGTATATAGAGGGCTGATATTTGTGTCACCTGTCAGATACTTTACTCACGGCTCCTGGTCGCTGCTATGGCCTACTCAGCTGGCGATACTCCGCTTGCAGAAACATAAGATGCCCTGGAAGACGTTTTGGCGTCGGCATGTATACATTCTGCGGACGACCGCCCAGATGGTGGAATCGCAGGACCTTCACCTCGCAAATCGCGACTCGCACAAATCCCCGATACCCTACATGCTAAAGATGACTGCCTTTGTCACAACAGCCTTGACAATAGCCGGTGGGTCGTGGTACGTTGCGGTCGACCTCACATCGAGTAGCGACCTTACCGCAATCTACAACTGCTCCGCCTTCTTTGCCTACGCGTTCAGTATCCCCTTGCTGAAGGACAAGCTGCGATTCGACAAGATGTTCTCCGTGACTGTTGCAATCGTGGGAGTGGTAATGATCGCCTATGGCGACTCGGGCAAAAAAGAAGCTGGTGCCATTGGCGATGCAGCGCCTGAAAAGGAGGTTAGGAATAGGACCCTCGGTAACATCATCATCGGCATTGGCAGTGTCCTTTACGGTCTGTACGAAGTACTGTACAAGAAGCTGGCATGTCCTCCTGAAGGTACAAGCCCGGGAAGAGGGATGATCTTCGCCAATACTTTCGGTAGTCTGATTGGGTGCTTCACGCTTTTCGTCCTGTGGATCCCTTTACCTATATTACATTTCACTGGTCTTGAAACGTTCGAGTTACCGCGAGGAGAAGCGGCGTGGATGTTACTCATTTCTGTGTTGGCCAATGCCAGTAAGTGTCATCTCTGGGGGCGAAATCCTAGGTTTCCTTTGCTAACAGCGTCGCAGCATTTTCCGGCTCTTTCCTAGTCCTAATCTCTCTCACGTCCCCTGTACTATCTTCAGTAGCTGCACTGTAAGTTTGGCGCGTGGCCTTCTCGCCATTGATGTGCGTTTTACTGACTCATCACTCCACTTAAGCCTCACTATCTTCATCGTTGCCATTGCGCACTGGCTTCTCACAGGCGAACCATTATCTGCGGCGGCAATCGGAGGCGGTCTTCTCATCATTGTCGCGTTTCTACTGCTCAGCTGGAGCAGTTATAGAGAGATGGATGAGGAAAGGCGGAAACGGTGAGCACACCGGCTTTGGTCACAGGCCATCATCAACCGCATAGACTAAGATATAGTAGACTTGACAACGAAGATCCGGATACGGATAGCGAGGACTAAGGGATTCTCTCCGTGCGCGTATCCAACAAGCTGCGATCCCTCCTTCGGCAAGTCATTCAGGCGTTGAGACAGGACTCTTTACATCGGGGGCAGATGTCTATCTCAGCATAGTAGAGTATTGTACGATTGTAGACATAATGATACCCACGCCTAGACTGGCGACTTTTTATTTCTGATGTTCATGCATGAGACAGATTGATCTATGCGCTAAAACGCCAGGAAACCCCAAGCAATGTTCAAAGCAGGGCCGTCATGTCATCTTGGACCGAGCTTCTCCAGTGCGCGTGGACCCTGTTCCTGCCATTCCTGCTTCGAGATCCACATGTTCTCCTTGTCCGCCATCTAGTATGTCGAGGAAAGCGGTCAAACAAATACTGTACAGGGAATGCAGATCCCGCAGGATGTTCGAAGTGGAGGAGACTTACAATGTTCGCCAGCACGGCGCCTCCGAGGAAGACCATGTGTCTTCTCCGCGGGGGATCTTCGATGCGGACTTTGAATTTCTGCAGTAGTCTTCAGCCTCGGTCCAGTGCAGACTAGCCCAGAAGGCCCCTGCGTCATAGCGATGTGGCAACTTACGTTCAACCTCTCAGGGTTTCCATGCAGCACCTTCGTCAGCCAAAGTTGCTTCAATTCCTTCTCCAACCTGCTCGGCAACCCGGGATACATGCTGCTCCCTCCACTCAGCACGATGGCTTTGTACAAACTACTCCTCACATCCACATCTGCCGCTTGGATGGTATTGAAGAGGAACTCCGCGATGCCCGGCTGCTCGACGTCGACAAGATGCGGCTGGAACAGACATTCGGGCGCCTCGAACCTCTCGCTACCGACTCTGATGACGCGGCCATCCGGTAAGGTGTAGCTTTCGACGAGAACGGTGGTGTCTTCGCTGAGCCGTTGGTCGAGCTCCAGGTCGTAGGAGACGTAGCACAGCTTCTCCTTGATCTGTCGGACGGTCTCGAAGTCGGCGGTGCGGTTGAGAGCGTAGCCGCGACGGAGGAGAAGGGCGATGAGGTTGCGCGTGACGTCTCGGCCGGCAACGTCCAGCCGGCGAGTCAGGTGATTCAGAACGGTTGATTCGTATACGGGGACGATGTGTGTGACGCCGTCGCCGGAGTCGACGACTACGCCGGAACTGAGACCTGTACCGGAATCACGAACTTAGCTACCTCATTCCTTGCTTCAGAATCTCTGCTGCAGGGTTGTCTACCCTGGGCGTAGAGTGCCAAAACAGCCTGTATCGCTACGTAAACACCCCCAAAGTTGTATTGTTCGAACATGACCTCGCACATCTGTTCTCGGTTCTTGAGAGGATTCATCGGCGGTTCGGTAAGGAGAATTTTGCGGCCACTGGTGTCGATCTTCATCTTCTCATAGAACGTATAATCCCATAGATGCCGCATGTCGTCCCACTTCTTGACAATACCGTTCTCCATCTATATCCTTCAACATCAGCCCAACTGCGCACTCAAGGCCTATAAAACGCAAGCTTTAAAGGGCTTGTACCGGGTAGCTGATCTGTAACATTGACCTTGCCGCCGCCGCTTCATCACCACACATTATATCCTTTACCACAATGTCTCCGGCGCGCTCTTCGGACCGTAGGATTGGTCGGCCGACGATGGAAGGATATTGATGTTCTGGAAAATTCTGGATCACAAACCACCATAAGCCCAGGCAAATTCACACTTGCCCCACAAGTCGGCATCGAGCTCTCTGTGTGGATGTTACGTACCTGGGCAGCGTACCCAACCTTGAGGAACCCAGTTCCTCCATCGAGGACTACAGGCCCAGGCCGTAAGTAGGTTTTCTCTCCAAACTCCGTGCGAGAGCCTCACCTATGGGTACCTCCGCCATTTTCGAAAGCGGATTCAGTCACCACTGGCTTCGTGCATAGCAAGGTAAGAGAGGGCGTATGTTAGGGTTGAGGCTACGCAACACGGCACTAGACGAGTGCGCCGGAACGGTGAATCAATATACCGGCAGGACAGGTTATTATTAATAGCTCACGAAGCCCTCCTCCAGGTAAACATGAAGAAAATGTATGGCAAAGTAATTCTGTATGGCATCTAAGTTGACCATATTCCAACGTTATGTAACAGGGAATCCATTAGCGCTCATTATAGAGGAGACTAGGAACCACTCAAGAGAGAGGGCAAAGTTCCATATTGACTGATGTACGGCTTTTACTTCATTATATCGTTATTACTGGACCTCGTTCAAAGCTTCCCATTGCCGGCATCCTCTTTGCCGGTCAGATCGCAGAAAGCTTTGAATGTAGTGAAGTCTTCCCCCGAAGACTCAAGGGCACACTCCGCTGTTGCGCCCACGAAGAAGACATAGCCCGTTTTCATCTCTTCTGTCTTGGGGCCTACACTGATCGTGCCCTCGCCTGCCGTACAGATGATGATACTTGGACCTTGAATGGCCTCGAACGTTGCTTTGGCCCCTTTTCTTTTCAGGTCCGTCTTGACGACGCTGAACTCCTCAATCGGTGGATCGTACAATATGGCTGACGAGTTCGAAGAGTAAGCGGCGCCAGACAGAGTGACGTATGGGTAGTCGACGGGGTACATTTTCTGCGCAGAGATTGGTGCGTAGGAGTATGTGAGCATGGATGTCAAGGTCGAGACATCTTTAAACTTGGGGGTGAAGCCGGCGCGGACAACGTTGTCGGATGCCGCCATGCACTCCATGATATCTGTTGCTTGTATTAGTAGGTGAAGATTTGTCAATTGCAAGCATATGACAATCATACCGCCGCTCAGATACGCATGGATATCGTCAGCTTTGAGGTACATCGCTTCCCCTACCTGCAGTTGGACGTAGTTTAGGAAAAACAGCACGAACAACCCAATGTCGCCCTCAAACTGTTGATTCAATCTAACAACTAGGTCTGCCAGCTCTTTTCCTCCATTCGAAGGTCCACCTTCGCCAGCAAAGCTCTCGCCCTCTTTCTCGGCGGACTTCACAAGCTCTTTGGCCGCCGCCGCTATTGAGTCTTTGCTTGCGTTCATCAGGGCTGAGAACGCTGATCGCAGCGCCTTTCTGTTCTTCTCTTGATCTTCTGCTTGATCTGACGTTTCAGATCCCTTGACGATTGACTCGAACTCCTTTGCGGCGGATTCGCCAAAGAGGTTGCGGAATGTAGGAACAGTTGCAAGAAAATGAGATATCTCAGCAAGTGGCCTGAAGCCGCAAAGCCCGTCAAAAGGTGTGATCGCTATCGTCATCTCTGGCTTGTGATTGTCATCTTGACTGATATTAGAATTCTTGAGTGTATGTTCTATAGTGGATACGGAACGAACCAGGGTAGTTTTTGGGATCTTTCTCATGCAGTTGCTCCGCCAGCTTCTTATTAGGATGCGCTTGAATACTCAGAGCTTTTCTGATTGATAGCACCTTGAAGAGGAAGGGAAGCTTTCCCCCATAGCGCCTGGTGACATCTGGAGACATCAAGGCCTGATTGTCTTGGACCAGATCTAGAAGACTACGTTGCGTTTCCAAATCCTTGGAGGGCAATGACGGGTGTGTACCCATCCATAGCTATAAGAAAAGATCTGATCAATATCACAGAGCAGAACGTGCGGCTGGATAGCGATTGATGCACACATACCTCGGCGTAAGGTTTCCCGTTTTGTATGGTGAAATCCTTTGAAGGCGTTGCGGAAGCAAACTTGGCCGCAGCAGACTCTTTCCCCGTTTTGCCTTTACAAACATCAGTCAATCGAAGAGATAAGTAAATAGTGTCTGTTGGTTTAATATGCACCCCATTCGTAGCTGTTCACACCTGAGACACTGTCAGCTTTTCAATTCCTGGTCGTGGTAATACTGCACGTACCACACTGTAATCTGATGAGTGGAATTTGCATGTTTGACTGTCTTGTACAGTCCTTGGGAGTCACTATGCCGCTTTGTTCTGGTTAGGTAAACAATAATGAAAAAGAGGTCAGGGCAATTTCGCTACCTGAATGCCACGGCAACTGCCGGTACTGCACCTTACAGTTACCTTGGAGGGAGAAGGTTGAAGGGATGGATGTTTGCACTCGCCTTTCGCCTCTTCTAGATGGACGTCTTCAAAGCACCAGGAAGGGGTAGTCGAGGATAGCTCGAATGCAATTTCGCTCGGGTCGCGAAAGTTTCTCTA
>JAABUU010001892.1_pt1 | contig 32382 bp, 26 predicted proteins | sample 5559301 | NCBI WGS metagenome assembly JAABUU01 (sample SAMN10711884, study PRJNA513360) | rock metagenome | isolation source: Antarctica rocks | place: Antarctica: Victoria Land, Richard Nunatak white
AGAAAGCTCGCCAGAAGCAAGCTTTCCTGGTTCACCCGAGGCCTCCGCACAGCTGTTAGGCTTATGCTCCGAGCCCTGCCGCTTCCAAAGCTCTGGGACTGCCTGCTAAACTGATGGATGGTGAGGTTTTCTCCTTTGCGGCCATTAACAACACTCGGTCTCAGGTTGTAATGAAGCGGATTGGAATGAGCAGAGTCGAAGGCGGTGATTTAGATCACCCTGACATTCCTGCTGGCGATCCATCACGCCGCCATATCCTGTTCAAAGCCGGTCGCCCTATTCTATAGTTTCCGCCGGGCGAACGGCTGCTTTCATGAGACAAGAAACGGCTACGGAATGACCGACTTTGGTCGAATGCAGCCCGTCGTTCAACCCGTCAAAACTTTTATGCAGAGGTATTAGGCCATCAGCGCCGCGGCGTCGGCCTCCGACAAGACCGGCGGGCGCTCGCAGCCAACCTCAATCTCGACGCAGGAGCGCGACGCGGCGGCGGTCAGCATGGCCTCCATCACCTCCAGCACATGCAGCGCCAGGTCGCCCGACGCACGCGGCGCGGCTCCGGTGGTCAACGCCCGCGCCAGATCCGCTACCCCCAACATGCGGTAGTTGGCGCGGTCCGGGGCGGCGAACGGCCAGTTGCGCACGCCGTGCAACGCGGTGTCGGTGGCCAGCTCCCGCCACGGATCGCCGTTGGCGCTGAGTGCCACCGTCCCGCCGAACGTGTCGGGATCGGGCAGCCGGAGCGATCCCGCGGTGCCGTGCAACTCGATCGGCTGGTTGCCGTGCCGGAACACGTCCCAGCTCATCACGACGGTGACCAAAGCGCCGCCGGTGAACTCCACCGCCGCCGTCACCGTGGTCGGGGTGCCGACCGGGAATGTCGTGCCGGTGAGCGGACCCGGCGCAGTGACGCGGCGCTCCGGCGCGCCGATGGCGGCCAAGGCAACCACCCGCCGCACCGGGCCGAGCAGGTTGACCAGCATGGTCAGGTAGTACGGCCCCATGTCGAGCACCGGACCGCCACCCGGCTGGTAGTAGAACGCGGGGTTCGGATGCCAGTGCTCCATGCCACGGCCCATCATGAACGCAGTGCCGGTCCCCGGCGTGCCGATTGCCCCATCGTCGACCAAGCGTCGAGCCAGCCGGCCGGCCGCGCCAAGGAAGGTATCGGGGGCCGAGCCGAGCGACAGGCCGCGGCGACGCGCCTCGTCCACCAGCCGGCGTCCCTGAGCGGCACTGGTCGCCAGCGGCTTCTCGGTGAACACATGCTTGCCCGCCGCCAGCGCCGTCATGGTGACATCGAAATGGGCGTTCGGAAGGGTAAGGTTGAGTACCAGGTCGACATCGTCGGCAGCCAGCAGGCGGTCGACGGTGAGTGCCCGGATGCCAAACTGTTCGGCGCGGATTTTCGCGGCCTCGGGAAACAGGTCGGCACAGGCACGCAGCGTCACGCCGGGGAACAATGCCGCGTTCCGCAAATAGGTCGCCGCGATGTTGCCGCAGCCGATCACGCCTATGCCAAGGGTGCTCACGCTCGCCATCCTCTCACTCGCCGCCAGCCAGATGCACAGTTGCGACCACGGATGACCGTTTCTGCTTGACACTCATGACGCAAAATGACGAAGTTTGGCAAGTTATAAAACGACCAGCGAAGCATCGCTGGCTTCTGGGGGACGATTGGGATGTCAGACAGACTGGTGGGCCGCCGGCCGTTGCTGGCCGGAATCGGCATGGCCGCAGGGGCTCTGGCAGCCGGCGTTCCGCGTCGCGCACGCGCCGCTGACCGGGTCGAGATCACCTTCGCGAGCGCCAAATTCTTCGGCCAGGAGACGCTTGGCGATGTATGCGAGATGTACAACCAGTCGCAGGGCAAGGTGCATGTCACGTACATCGAGCTGCCCTCACCAAGCGCCTCGACCGAAGTGCATCAGGGGCTGGTGCAGCAACTGGCGCGGCGCAACGGCACGCCCGACGTGTTCACCCAGGATGTCGTCTGGATCGCCGAGTTTGCCGGCGCCGGCTGGGCGTTGCCGCTCGACCAGTACTTCAATGCCGACATTACCAGGCAATTCTTCCCCGGCGTGGTAAGCGCCTGCACCTTCCGCAACAAGCTGACCGCGTTGCCCTGGTATGTCGACTCCGGGATGCTCTACTACCGCAAGGACCTGCTTGCCGCGATCAACGCGGAAGCGCCCAAGACATGGGACGAAATGACCGCCACCGCGCAGGCGCTGCAAAAATTCGGCAAGGTGAAGTTCGGCTATCTCTGGCAGGGCAAGCAGGCCGAGGTGCTGGTCTGCGATCTCGTCGAGGTCGTGGCGTCCAACCAAGGAGCCATCCTGTCCGACGATGGCAAGTCCTGCCGGCTCAACGACTCCGCCGGGGTGGCGGCGGTGCAGTTCCTCTACGATACCATCAACAGCAGCAAGATCAGCCCGTCGGACGTGTTGAGCTGGGACGAGGAACCGTCGCGGCGGCCGTTCACCTCCGGCCAAGGCGCGTTCCTGCGCAACTGGTCGTATGCCTACGCGATCGCCCAGGACCCCAAGAACTCGTCCGTCGTGGACAAGGTCGGCGTGGCCCCGTTGCCGCATTTCACCGGCGGACACAGCGCGGCATGCCTCGGCGGCTACCAATACGGTATCAACGCCGCCACCAAGAACCGTGAGGCTGCGGTGGATTTCCTGACCTGGATGTCGTCACCCGCGATGCAGTTGCATTTCGCGCTGAAGGGCGGCTTCGCGCCGTCGCGCCCGGCGGTGTTCGACGAGGCGCAGCTCGGCAAGGAGCAGCCGTTCATGCGGCAGCTCAAGGGCGTGTTTGCCGGCGCGACGCCTCGCCCGGTGACGCCGAAATACGTGCAGGTGACCTTGGCCATCCAGTCCGGCGTGTCGCGGGCGCTGGTGAGCGGCCAAGTCAAGAGCGAACTCGACGCCGCCGCCACCCGCATCAACGCCATCGTCGGCGGTTGATGTCGGCACGCCTCGCCGGCTTGGCCAAGCCGGCTCCCGCAACCGGGGGCTGGCGGCTGCCGATCGGCACGCCGGCGCTGCTGCTGGTGCCGGTGTTCCTCGCTTTGTGCCTGGTCTCCGTGTATCCGATCCTGAACGGCCTCTGGCTGTCGCTGACCAACACGTCGCTGGCGACCCAGGAGGACAGCTTCGTCGGACTGGCGAACTATCGCCTGCTGCTGGGCGACGGCATGTTCTGGAACGCCTGGCGGCACACGGTGCTGTTCACCACCGTCTCGAGGTTGCTGGAGACGGTGATCGGGCTCGGCATGGCGTTGCTGCTGTGCGAGGACTTCGTGGGACGTTCGGCGGTCAAGGCGACCATGCTGGTGCCGTGGGCGATGCCGACCGTGGTGACCTCGAAGATGTTCGGCTGGTTGTTTGACGGCCAGAACGGCGTGGTCAACTGGCTGCTGCGCTCGGCCGGCCTGATCCGTCAGAACATCAACTGGTATGGCTCGGCGGATCACGCGCTGGGCACCATCATCATCGCCGACGTGTGGAAGACCACGCCGTTCATGGCGCTGCTGTTGCTGGCCGGCCTGCAGACGGTGCCGAAGTCGCTGCTGGAAGCGGCGCGCATGGACGGCAGCACCGCCTGGCAGAATTTCTACTACGTCCGGCTGCCGCTGCTGCTCTCGACGCTGCTGATTGCCGGCCTGTTCCGCGCGCTTGACGCCTTCAGGGTGTTCGACCTCGTGTACGTGCTGACCGGGGGCGGCCCGGCGGACTCGACCGAGACGCTGTCGACGCTCAGCTACAAGGTGCTGTTCTCGACATTGCAGTTCGGTTACGGCTCGACGCTTTCCACCGCGATGTTCGTCACCGAAGCTGCTCTGGCGCTCGGTTTCGGTATCTTCATCCGTCGCAGCATGAAGGCGCAGCAATGATCCGCCGCGCCCAGGCCGCTCGCCTCGGCGCGATCTATTTTGGCGCGGCGGCGATCCTGCTGTGGTCGGCCGGGCCGTTCGTGTGGCAATTCTCAACGTCGTTCCAGGAGGACAAGGCATTGACGGCGCCGACCCCGTCGCTGTGGCCGCACCCGGCGACGCTAGAGCATTACTGGAACGTGTTCTTCGTCAAGCAATTCCAGTACTACGTGCTGAACTCGCTGATCGTCGCCGGTCTGACCACGCTGTTCTGCCTCATCGTCGGCTCGCTGGCGGCATTCGCGGTGGCCCGGCTCAAGGTCGCGCATCGTTTCGGCAAGCTCGGAGTCATCCTCGCGGTGTCGATGTTCCCGCAGATCGCGATCGTCGGCCCGCTGTACCTGATCGCCGCCGACCTCGGGCTGCTGGATACCTATACCGGCCTCGTCATCACCTATGTGGCGTTGGGCCTGCCGCTGGTGACCTGGGTGTTGTTCGGCTACTTCGAGACGCTGCCGCGCGAGATCGACGAGTCCGCCCGCATCGACGGGGTCGGGACCATCGGCTTGCTGGTGCGCATCATCCTGCCAATGTCGCTGCCGAGCCTGGTGACCACCGGCCTGCTGGCATTCATCGCCGCCTGGAACGAATTCATGTTCGCCCTCGCTTTCACCTCCAGCATCGCCCACCAGACCATTCCGGTCGGCATTGCCAACTTCACCAACCTCTATTTCGTGCCGTGGGGCGACATCTCGGCCGCCTCGGTCATCGTCACCGTCCCGCTGGTGGCCCTGGTGCTGATCTTCCAGCGCCACATCATCGACGGCCTTACCCAGGGAGCCGTGAAGGAATGAACGCATCTCACGAGAGGGCCGTGTTGAAAGCGGGATGCCAGACCTACACCTGGGAGATGCTGAAGCAGCACTGGACCGGAGACGCCGACGATTTGCTTGCGGCGATTTCGGCCGCCGGGTACTCGGGGATCGAGATTACCGACACGATGATCGGCTCCTACGCCAACCGGCCCGAGGCGTTCGCGGCCGCGTTGCGGGCGCATGGGTTGCAGCTGGTCGCCTTCGCCTGCGGCAGCGCCAGCGGGTTCACCGAGCCTTCGGCGGTGGCGGACGATCTGCAGGCGGTCGACCGGGCGCTGGAGTTCACCGCGACGTTTCCGAACGCGCTGTTGTCGCTTGGCAGCGCCACCTCCGTGTCGCCGGGCAGCGTCGACGATAAGTTTTCGATCGCGGCATCGTTCTACAACGCCGCCGGCGAGCGCGGGCGGCGGGCCGGCGTGACGGTCGCCATGCACCCCAGCTCGCATCACAACACGCTGCTGGGCACCCGCGCCGAGTACGACCGGATCATGGGCCTGACCGATCCCGCACTGGTCGGATGGGTGCCCGACACCGGCCATATCCTGCGCGGCGGGCAGAACCTGCTGGAGACCATCGGCGCCCATCTGGACCGTGTCCGCTACCTGCATCTGAAGGACGTCGACGCCGAGGGCCATTGGCGGATGCTCGGCGATGGCCGATGCGACACGCCCGCCGTGGTGGCGCTGGTGGCGTCGGCACCCAACTTCAATGGCTGGCTGGTGCTGGAAGAAGAGTCGGATGCGGCGGCGGCGAACCCGGCGGACGCCGTGCGCAGGAACCGGGACATGCTTAGAACAATCGTCGTTTGCGGCCTCAGTGCCAGAACGTCATCAACAACCCGCCTGCGGCGATCAGAGCGCCCCCAACCAGCACAGGCGCGCCCGGCCGGACGTGGAAAGCGAGAAGGTTGATGACTTGTGCCGCCACGAAAAACAGGACGACGTAGACTCCGAGCAACCGGCCGAAGTCCCAGCTTGGCATGTTGACGACCACGCCATACGCGGTGAGCACAAACCCACCCAGGACGATCAGGCCAATCCGCTTTGCGGGAGCTTGCGCGTGAAGGCCGGTTCTGACCACCGCGTCACCGCCGGCTTCAAGCAGCGCCGCGAAGGCCAGGGTGAAAAGGGCGACAAGGTTCGACACGTGATCGCTGCTCCACCGCCGGTTCAGGTTCGCGGCACGACGTGGAAGCGGATGCCTTTGGTCGCAATTCGATTGATGGCTTCTGGAACAAACGGAGTCACCAGCGACAGCATGTAAAGCAGGCGGGGGAAGCCGATGACCGCTTTGTTGCGGTCGATGCCGGCAGCGATCAGGCGGGCCGCCGCCACGGCACTGATCTCGCCCGGATGGTTCCCGATATGGGTTTCGGTCATCGCCGTGGTCACGTAGCCGGGACACACGACCGACACGCGAACCTTCTCATCCACCAGAGCCGCACGCAACGCGCGGCCATAGGACAGCAGCCCGGCCTTGCTGGCGCTATAGGCCGGGGCGTCGGTCACCGGGGACAGCGCCGCCAACGAGCTGACCAGCACGATATGCCCCCGGCCACGCCGGCGCATACCGGGCAAGGCAAGATGCAGCGCGTCGATGGCGCCCAGGAGATTGATCTCGATCACCCGCCGCGCCGTATCGGCATTCTCGATCGTGCCGTCGGCCCGGCGGCCGTCGAGCACGCCGGCATTGAGGATCAGCAGGTCGATCGGATGCCGTGACTCGAAATCGGCCATGAAAGCGCTCAGGGCGGGGCGGTCGCACAGATCGAGCAACCCCTCCCGCGCCGTTGCTCCCGCCGTGCGAACCTCCGCGGCGACGGCGCCCAGCCGGCCAGGGTCACGGCCGATCAACCCCAGGCTGACGCCGGGCCGCGCATAGAGGCGTGCGAGCGCCGCGCCGATGCCGCTCGACGCGCCGGTAATGACGATGGCCTGGAATGCCGAGGTCGCCATGGCCGGCTAGGACCTGACTTTGGCCATCATCAGTTTCGCCATGGTGCCCAGCGTGCTGCCCTGGCGCTCAAGCTTCGTCAACTCCTCGCGGGTTGCCGCCACCGCGCCCTCGATGTCCTCGGCGGTGTGTTCGGAGGAGATGAAGAACCGCAGCCGGGCCGATTGTTCGGGCACGCCCGGCGGGACGATTGGAAACGCGTTGTAGCCGCGCTTCAGCAGGCGGTCGGCAAGCATGATGGTGCGCAGCGAGTCGCCCAGGATGATCGGGACGACCGCATACCCCCAACTGGTGCCGACATCGAGCCCGGCCGCGCGCGCGCGGCGCAGGAACAGTTGCCCATTGGCCTGCAACCGCTCCACCCGCTCCGGCTCGCGCCGCATCAGGCGGATGGCGGTAAGGGCGGCGATGGCGGCCGGCGCCGGCAAGCCGACGCTGTAGACCATCCCGGGCGCGGTGAGTTTCAGGTAATCGATCAGCGCGCGGCTGCCGGCGACATAGCCGCCGCAACTGACCAGGCTCTTGGACAAGGTGCCCAGCCAGATGTCGACCCGCTTCGGATCGACGTTGGCCATCTCGAAGATGCCCCGGCCGGTCTTGCCGAGGATGCCGAGCGCATGGGCATCGTCGACCATCAGCCAGCAGTCGAACTGCTCCTTGATGTCGACCAGCCGGCCCAGGTCCGGCCCGTCGCCATCCATGGAGTAGAGCCCCTCGGACACGATCAGCACCCGCTCGAAACGGTCGCGCGTGGCGGCCAGGATTTCGGCCAGATTGCCCATGTCGTTGTGGGCGAACGAGCGCCGCGTCGCCCCGCACAGCTGCGCGCCGACGACGACGCAGTTGTGGATCAGCGTGTCGTGCAGGATCAGGTCCTTGGGACCCAGCAGGGCGGCAATGGTCGAGATCGCCGTCGCATGGCCGCTGACGAACACCAGCGACGCCTCCGCCTCGTAGATTTCGGCCAGCGCCCGTTCCAGGTCGCGGTGGAAGTCGCGCTCGCCGGCGGTGATCCGGCTGGCGGAGACGCTGGTCCCCCACTCTTCTGTCGCCGCGGCAACCGCCCGGGTTATCTCCGGATGGCCGTTGAGGCCGAGGTAGTCGTAGGAGGCGAAGTTGACGACCGCGTTGTTGCCGATGACGCTGCGTGCGCCGGCGCGGGCGCCATGCGTGCGATAGAACGGGAAGTCGATTTCGAGCGCATCGGCCAGGGCGCGCTGGCTGCGCAGTTGCTGGTAGGCCGGCAGGCTCTCGAACGACATATCACGCTGGCTGCGCCGCGCCGCCGCCGCGGCATGGACCGGCCTGTCGCCGACCGGCGCCTTACGCATGGTGTCCAGCAAGGCCGCCTTGATGCCGCGCGTGAGCCGGCCGCCGGTGAGTTCGGCGGTCATAGCAGGGCCACCGCGGCATCCCGTTCCTTGATGGCATCGGTCAATGCCATCAACGCGCTTAAACCGGAGTCGTCCGATCCGTGCTTCTGAAGCAGCCGCAACTCGGCCTCGCCATCCGATTTGCCGCTCGCCCTGTCACCGGCGCCGAGGCGTGTCCCGGCGATCAGCCGGGAGGCGAGGTCGTTCACGCTGACACCGACGCCGATGGCCACGATCGGCAATTCGACGCCAAACCGCTTCTCGATACCCATGCGCAAATCCAGGCTCATCATCGAATCCATTCCGAGTTCATCGAGAGGGCGGCCCACCTCTATTTCGTCGGCGGACAGCCGCAGGATGCGCGCCACTTCGGACGCCACCAGGCCGGCGACGATGGTGCGCGCGTCGCCCTCGCTCTTGCCGGCGATCTGCGTCGCGAGGTCGATGGCGGCCGCCTGGGCGATCCCTTCCGCGGCGGCAAACAGTTGCGCAAAGGCCGGCGTCTGCAACAGCTTCAAGCCCTGCAGCGTGGCACCCGGCCGGAAGTTGGCGCAATACACGGTGGACGCGGCATCCTGCGGCCGGGACAGCAACTGACCCAGGTAGGACAGCGCCTCCCTGGATTGCATGGCGACGATGCCACTCATCCGCTCCAGCTTGGCCGCGACATCCGGGTCGCGCGCCAGGATGCCGACATCGGCGATGGCGCCCCAGCCCACCGCCAGTCCTGGCAAACCCTCCGCCCGGCGGCGGCGCATGAGGCCTTGCAGGTAGCCGTTGGCGGCGACATAGGCGCCCTGTCCGGGATTGCCGACCATGGTGGTCGCCGATGAGAACGCAACGAAGTAGTCGAGCGCCGCCGTCCGGGTCGCGCGGTCGAGGTTGGCCGCGCCGTCGACCTTCGGCGCCAGCACCGCGCGCGTCCGCATGGGCGTGAGGCCGGCGATGAGGCCGTCGTCCAGGACCATGGCGGTATGGATGACCCCAGCGAGACGCCCATGAACCCTGGTCAGCCGGTCGACCAACGCCATCACGGCATCGGCATCCGTCACATCGAGCGTCTCGGCGATCAGGGCCGTGCCGGCGGCGCGGATCTCATCGGCCCGCGCCTGCAACTGCGGCTCGATGCCGCCACGGCGCGAGGCGATGACGACGGTGCCGGCTCCCAGGCCCGCCAGCCACGACGCGGCCTCGAAGCCGAAGCCTCCGCCACCCACCACCAGATGCACGCCGGTCCCAGGCTGGAACGGCACATGCGCCACACTGGTCGCAATCGGGCGGGCAGCCGGCCGCACGACCAGCTTGCCGACGTGCCCCGCGCCATGCATCAACTGGAAGGCCCTGTCGATCTCGTACCAATCGAAGGCGCGATACGGCAGCGGGAAGAAAGCCCCGCTCTCAAAATGCCGCGCCAACTCCCCCATCATCCGGTTGGCCAGAGGCAGGTTGGCCGCGAGCAGTTGGTCGAGGTCAACGCCGTAGTAGGTCAGGTTGCGGCGGAACGGCCGCAAGCCCATGGCGGTGTTCAGGACATAGTCCCGCTTGCCCAACTCCACGAAGCGGCCAAACGGCTTAAGGCACTTGATGCTGGCCTGCATCGCATCGCCGGCCAGCGAGTTCAGCACGACGTCGACGCCGCCGATATCCGCGCGGATCTCACCGGCGAAGGCGGTGCTGCGCGAGTTGTAGACTTTCTTGGCGCCGAACAACTCGACCAGCGCCCGCTTGTCCGGCGAGCTGACGGTCGCCACCACATGCGCGCCGCGCATCCGGGCGATCTGCATGGCCGCCAAGCCGACGCCGCCGGCCGCGCCATGGATGAGCACCCACTCGCCGGGTTGGATCTGCGCCAGATGCACCAGCGAGTACCAGGCGGTCAGGAACGCCACCGGGATGGTTGCCGCCGCCGTAACCGGCAGGCCGTCCGGCACCGCCGTGAACACCCGCGCGTCGGCGGTGCTGTAGGTGGCAAAGCTCTCGCGCCCAAAACCCATGACCGCGCCGCCGAGCTGGAGATGGGTCACGCCGGACCCAAGCCGGACCACGCGGCCGGCGCACTCGAATCCGAACACCGCCCCGGCCAACCCGTCGTCCAGCACGTCATCGTCGAGCAGCCCGGTCGCCAGCATCACATCGCGGAAGTTGAGCCCGGACGCCACGACCTCGATTTCGACTTCGCCGGGTCCCGGCTCCCGCCGAGCGGTTTCCACCCAGTCGAAATCGGCTTTCACGCCCTTCGAGCTCAGTTGCAGCCGCACCGCCGGCACGGCCTCCATCTTCGAGCCGCCCAGGCCGGCAACCGTCCGGGTCGCCGCAACGCCGGCCGCGTTGATCAGCAGTTCCGCCTCCGCGCCGGGCGACGCGATCACCTCGGCAAGTCGCCGGGCCGCCAATTCCGCGTGCAGGTCCAATGCCACGTCGACCAGCTTCAGCGCCACCGTCGGATACTCGTTCATCGCGACCCGGCCGAAGCACCAGACGGCTTCGGCCGCCGGATCGATGGCATCCGCCGACGCGGATTGCAGCCCGCGCACCACGATCCAAAGCCGGCATTGCCCCGCTTGCACCACATCCAGGATCGCCGCGAGCTGTGTGATGGAGCGATCCAGGCTGCCCGCCTCGGTGTCGAATGCCGGGCAGACGAGATCGACCGCCTCGCTCGGTGCCAGCAACGCCGCCAGGCCCTGCCACGTCACAGCCAACTCCGCCGGAGTGTGCGTCAGCACGGAACGCCCATCGACGCGCAGCATCCGCGCCAGGTCGGACACCAACGGCGATCCGTCGTCGATCAACACGACCGGCGCGGACGGCACGGACATCCCGCTCGCCTGCGCGTCGGGTTTCGCCACCAGGACACTGCCCATGTTGCCGCCCAAGGCATGAGTCTCGATGGCGCCGAAACCCGAGGCCACCACGAAACGGCTGTCGTCCTGCGCCGCCGCCACGCGGCCAACCGGGAAATGCGGATGGATGGAGTTCGCGAACCAGCCGTCCGTGGTCCCCCACAACAGGTCGAAAATCGGGTTGTCGGGCGGCTGCAGGATGCACAGCAAGCCGCTCGGCGACAGACGCCGGGCGATGGCGCGGCCCAGCATCGTATCGCCCTCGAACAGCGGGCCAAAGGCGAAGCCGACCGCCAGGTCGAACGCGACTTCGTACGACAGATCCGCATCGCTCTCGGTGGCGAGGAAGGTGACGCCCTTGGCGGTCCCGTAACGTGCCGCCGTGTGGTTGAGGCGCCTGGCATCGACCCCGATCACGGTGACCGCCGCACGGCCATCGCACAGCAGCGGCGCGAGGCTTTGCAGCACGCCGAGGCAGAACGGTTCGGCAACCAAGACCCGCAAGGGTTCGGGCGCGATGCGCGCCTGCAACGCCTCGCACATGGCGACAGCCGATTGCAGAACGGGCGCGAACAGGATCGAGCCGCTCTCGAACTGCTCCTGGATGACGGTGCGGATCTGCATCGGCTGCCCGGTCCGCAAAGCCCGCTCAAGGCCGGCCAGCGCCTGCGCCGCGAGAACGATCTCCGCCGCGGCGCCGGAATATTCGGCAATGAAAGTCTGCAGGATATCATCGGGGTCCGGCAAGCCGCTATGCGCCGCCAACACCCAACCCTCGGCGGTTTCGGACGCCAGGCCAGCGCCGCGCATCTGCTCGAACAGCGCCAGCGCCAACGACTGGGACAAGCCGGCCGCCGCGCCATCAGTCGCCAATGATTCGGGCGTGACCGGCGCATCGCCGAACAATGCGTGCAAGCATCGGTGGGCCAGCGACCGTGCGAATGCTTCGAGGATGAGCCAGGACTCCGGCTGAACCTGCGGCGTCGCGCGAGCGAGCGCCGCCGTGACGGTCGCGCGCGCGTCGTCGTCGCCCTGCCGCAGCAGCCGGATCTGGTTTTGCTGGAAGAACACGCTGGGCGGCAGATAGCGGTCGAGCACCACCGCACGGAACAACCCGCCGGTCAGTTCGGCGATAAGCCGGCCGTCCGCGTCGTAAAGGGTCGCGGAGATCGAGATCGACTGATCGGTTTCGCGGTCGACCATAATGCGCGCGCGTGCCGGGACCGCGTGATCGCGCTCGACTCGCAAGCCGGCAAACCGGATCGGCAAATAAGCGTAACGCTCGCCCGCGCGCGGCTTGATGTTCTCGAACATCGCGTGGAAGGCCGAGTCCAGTGCAATCGGGTGCAGGATCTGCTTGCGCCCCGCCAACCCCGCCGCTTCCTCGAAGGGAGACAGTTCGACCTCGATCAGCGTGTCGCTGCGCTCGCCCCGGAGCACGCGGCGGAAGGACGGCCCATACGTCACGCCGATGGCGTTGGCACTGTCGTAGACCTGATCCGCCGTCAGCCGATGCGGCAGCGCCTGCCTGGGCAGGAACGCCGGAGTGGCCGAGGCGATCTGCGTGATCCGGCCACGCGCGTGGAGAATCCACTCGTCGGCACCAAAGCGGGGACGGCTCCAGATCTCGACCACATGGGTATCGCCATTCAGCCGCACCGACAATTCGCGCATCGCATCGGGCTGCAATGGCAACCACTGCAGCAGGTCGAAATCCTCCAGCCCGATCGGACCTTCGGGGAACGTCTCGCGCGCCACCGCCAGCGCCATTTCCGCAAAGGCCGAGCCTGGGACCACGATTTCGTCGTCGATGCGGTGATCCGCCAAATACGGCACCACGGTCGAGTCGATCAGGTTGCGCCACTCCGGCGTGCCGGACATCAGCCTCGCGCCGATCAGCGGGTGGCGCGGCGCGTCGCCGAACAGATCGAGCGCCTCGCTGCTCCGCGGCTGCTGGAACAGTTTGCGCTGCCAGGCATAGGCCGGCAAAGACGCCCGCCCCGCCGGACGCGAGCCGAACAACTGCTCGACATCGAGCCGGCAGCCCAGGACCAGCGCGCGGGCCGCCACCATGGGCAGCGGGTCGGATTGGTCGGCTTTCTCGACCAGACTCGGAATGACCGAGCCATCGAGGCCGGCTTCGCCCAGCGTGTCGGCGATGTTGTTGCTCAGGATGGGGCGTGGCCCGATCTCGACGAACAACGTCGCCCCCTGGCGCCCCGCCGCCTCGATCGCATCGCGGAACCGCACCGGCTCGCGCACATTGCGCCACCAATACTCGCCGTCGAGCGCCTCACCCGCCAGAACATCGCCGGTGACGGTGGAAACGAAGGGCGTGGCGCCGGCGTTGGCCACGACATCACCCAGCGATTCCAGCAGCGGCAGGCGCAGCGCCTCCAGAAGGCCCGAGTGAAACGGGTAGGCAAGGTCGAGCACCCGAACCGCAACCCGGCCGCGGCGTGCGATGCGCGAGAAGGCGTGGATCGCCTTCGCCGGACCCGAAATCGTCACCGACCCCGGGCTGTTGATCGCGGCGATTTCCAGGCCTTCCTCGCCACTGCCCAGGATCAGCGCCTCGGCCTCGTGATGCGACAGGTTCACCGCCGCCATGCCGCCCAGGCCGTGCGCCGCCTCCTGGTGCTCGCTGCGATGGAAGATGACGCGGACGGCCTCGGCCAGGCTGATCGCGCCGGAGGCTTCCGCCGCCGCGACCTCGCCCACGCTATGCCCCAGCACCATGTCGGGCCGCAGCCCCAGTTCGGTCAGGCTCGCGGTCAGTGCCGACTGTATGGCGAACAGCAGCGGTTGCGCGATCCTGGTCTGCTTCAGGAGATCGGCGAGGCCGGGGTCATGCAGCGCAGTGACCAGCGACCAATCCCCGAGCTCCCCGAACAGCGCGTCGACGGTGTGGAAATGACGCCTGAAGATTGCGTTGCGGGCGAAGGCGACCCGGCCCATCCCAGCCCATTGGCAGCCGTTCCCGGAGTAGACGAAGCACACCTTGGGCGGGCTGGACGGCGCCAGGCCGGTCGCGCCACCGGCCACGCTGCCAGTCTGGACGAAACCACGCAGCGATGCCGCCATGGCCGCCGGCTCCGCCAGCAGCAGGGCGACACGATGCCCGGCGAGGTCGCGCTGCCAGGCCACGGCGGCGGCGAGATGGGCGGCATCGCCGCCTGCCTCGATGATCTCGGCGTAGCGGCTGGCGGTCTCGCTCAGCGCCTGGCGGGAATAGGCGGAGAGGACGAGCATTTCCGGATGCCGCCCGGCGCTCCCGTCGGTGCGCGCCTTCGGCAGCTCGGCGGGCTTGGGCTGGCGGATGACGACGTGGGCGTTGGTCCCACCGAACCCGAACGACGAAATCCCGGCGAGCCAGGTCCCGGTCTGCGGCAGCGTCACCGCCTCGGTCGCAAGGGCCAGGTTCAGCTCGGCGAAATCGATGGCCGGGTTGACGGCGTCCAGGTGGAGCGAGGCCGGCAGCCTGCGGTGCTCCAGCGCCAGGATCGCCTTGTACAGCCCGGCCAACCCGGACGCCGGTTCCAAATGGCCGATGTTGGACTTGACCGAGCCGATCGGCAGCGGCGCGTCGCGTCGCTGGCCGAGAGCCTCACCGATGGCGGTGGCCTCCGCGGGGTCGCCAACGCGGGTCCCGGTGCCATGCGCCTCGACGAAGGCGAGCCGGTTCGGGTCGATCCGTCCTTCGCCATAGAGCCGGTTCAACAACTCCCGCTGCCCCTCGATCGCTGGCAACGAGATGCCGTTGGTACGGCCGTCGGAGTTGATGCCCGACGCCAGGGCCACCGTACGCACGGGATAGCAACGCTCGACCGCCGTCTCCAACCGCGCGAGCACCATCGCCACCACGCCTTCGCCACGGACATAACCGTCGGCCTCGGCTGAGAAAGGGCGGCAGAGCCCGGTCGGCGACAGCATCGAGGCGCGGGAGAAACCGATGAAGGAGGTCGGCGACAACAGCAGGTTGACGCCGGCCACGATCGCCATGTCAATCCGGCCCGAAGCGATGGCCGCCTGGGCTTCGGCAAAGGCCACCAGCGACGACGAACATGCGGTGTCGACGGTGAAACTCGGGCCGCGCAGATCGAAGATATACGAAATGCGGTTCGACAGGACCGAGAGCGTGTTCCCGGTCATGAAATGGCTCTCGATGGCGGCCGGGTCGGCGGTGTGCAGGTTGCCGTAATCGAGGCTCGATGCGCCGACATAGACGCCGACGTTGGCTCCAGCCAAGTCGCTGGGCGGGATGCCGGCGTCTTCCAACGCGGCCCAGACGACTTCGAGCAACAGCCTTTGCTGCGGGTCCATCTCTGCCGCCTCGCGTGGCGAGATGCCGAACACGAGGGGGTCGAAGCTTAGCGGATCGGCAATGTAGCCGCCTGCGAACGAATAGCTGAATCCGGGTTCGGACTTCCTCGGGTGGAAATAGCGCCCGGCCTGCCACCGATCGTTCGGCAGCGCGCCGATGGCACAGCGTCCCTCGTCCAGCAGACGCCAGAACTCGGCCTCGCCATAGGCACCGGGCAGTCGGCAAGCGGCTCCCACGACAGCGACGTTCAGAGCCTCGACCCGCGTTCGGTGGTTCAGGGATGACATAGGGTCGCACTCTTTCCAAACGAAGCAAGTTGTGATTCTGTCTGCACGAAACGATGCGGAAACTCAAGGCAGCGCCCGATATCGAGATCACAACGCATTGATTGTGTTATAAATGTCAATGCAGCGCATTGCAGTAAGGTTGAAGTAAGAAAGTAACGGACCAAAACGATGAGCGAGCACGATAAGGATAGATCATAGTGGATCGTCCAAGGCTTAACACTTCGCGGCTGAGACGATATTTCGACACGAGGTGATATTTGGCCTTTCCAATCGGCGACCGCAACCGTTGTACGATTGCGGTCTTTACTCGGCTGCTTGTGGGGAGTACCCGGCCGGCTCGACATCCCAAGGCAGACCTACGTGACGGCCTTACAATGAGCGGCGACTCCTGGACACACCTGATGGCGCGGCCGCTGGTGCGACCGATGATCGGCACCTGGATACGGCCGAACCATCTTACCACGCTGCGCCTGTTGTTCGGGTTGGCGGCCTGCGCGTGCCTGGCATTGGGAACGCCAGGCGGCATGGGGTGGGGCGGCGGGCTTTGGCTGGTGTCCATGTTCCTCGACCGCGTCGACGGGGAACTGGCGCGGCTTGGCAAGCTCACGAGCGTGGGTGGGCATATCTACGACTACTACTCCGACTTCGCGGTCAATGCACTGTTCTTCGTCGCAATCGGCGTCGGCCTGCGGCATTCGTGGCTTGGACCCTATGCCATCCCGCTCGGACTCCTAAGCGGAGCGGCCTTGCTGCTGGCCAGCCTTTTTTCGGTGTGGCTGGAACAGCGCAGTCCACCCGGCACCCGCGCCTACTCGGGCCGATGGGGGTTTCACCCGGATGACGCGCTTTACCTGATGGCGCCGCTGGCCTGGCTTGGCTGGCTCGCCCCTGTGCTGCTTGGCGCGTCGGTCGGCACCACCGTCATCATGGTCATCACAGCAATCCGCCTGCAGCGCTCGAAGCAGCTTTCGCGGTAGTTGTGGCGGGAAGCGTGGACCGGCGTTCGAGCGTGACGGTTCGGCGTCTTCGTGGACGCCGCGGCCCTCGCCGTCTCCCACACGATGCTGCTGCGCTGGCTGGGCTGCTGCGCTGACCGACTACCAGATCGTGTATCCGGCGTCCGCGACCACCACCGCGCCGGTCAGCGAGCTGGATGCGGCGGTTGCCAGGAACAGCACCACGGAGGCGATCTCGTCGGCCATGACGGCGCGTCCGGTGGGCGTGTTCTCCATCCAGATCCGGTTCAACTCCGGGGTGCGCAAGCCATCGCCCGACATGGCCGTGTCGACGTAGGTGGGCGCCACCGCGTTGACCCGCACGCCGCGCAACCCCCATTCGCCCGCCAGCGAGCGCGTGAGATGGTGGACCGCGGCCTTCGAAGCGTTGTAGTGCGCCTGGCGTTGCGGCCGGTTGGAGATGAGGCCCGACATCGAGCCAACCGTGACGATCGCGCCCGTTTGCCTGCCCAGCATGTGCTTGCCGAACGCCCGGCAGCACCAGAACACGCCGTTCAGGTTGACATCGACCACCTTGAGCCAGACCTCGTCCGACATGTCCTCGCCGCCGGTGTCGGGCCAGGCGATGCCGGCGTTGGCCACGAGTATGTCGACCGCGCCAAGCCGTCCGTTCAGCTCCTCGGCGATGGCGGTGACATCGGCGGAGCGGGTGACGTCCAGCAACACCGCCTCCGTCTCGTAGCCCTTCTCCCGCAGCGCGCCCTGCCCGGCGCGCAGCACCGCCGCATCGCGGTCCGAGATGACGACGCGCGCGCCGGCTTCGGCCAACGCTTCGGCGCTGGCCAAGCCGATCCCGCGCCCGCCGCCGGTCACGAAGGCCGTCTTGCCTTCAAGACGGTATTTGTCGAAGTACATTGCAGGCTCCAAATGAGTTACTTGATCGCGCCGAACGTCAGGCCGCTGACCAGTTGCCGCTGCGTCGTCCAGCCCACGCACATGATCGGCACCACGGCCAGCACCGACGCCGCCGAGAGCTTGGCCCAGAACAACCCTTCGGGACTGGAGAAGGTCGCGATGAAGGCGGTCAGCGGGGCGGCGTCGGCGGCGGTGAGGTTGATGCTCCAGAACGCCTCGTTCCACGACAGCACGGTGTTGAGCAGGATCGTCGAGGCGATGCCGGGCGCGGCCAGCGGCATCAGCAGGACGAACATCTCCTGCCAGATGCCGGCGCCGTCGATCCGCGCCGCCTCGAATATCTCCGCCGGGACATCGCGGAAGAACGAGTAGAGCATCCACATGACGATCGGTAGGTTCATCAACGTGTAGATGCCGAGCAACCCCGCGCGGGTGTCGAGCAGGCCGGTGGCGCGGAACAGCAAATAGATCGGCACCAGCACGCCGACCGCCGGCATCATCTTCGTCGACAGCATCCACAGCAGCAGGTCCTTGGTGTGGCGCGACGGGTGAAACACCATCGCATACGCCGCCGGCAACGCGAGCAGCACCGCGAGCAGCGTGGAGCCGAGCGCTATGACGACGCTGTTGCCGGCGAAGTGCAGATAATCGGTCTGCGACAGGACGCGGGCGAAGCTATCCAGCGTCGGCTTGAACAGCAGCAACGGCGGCGACGCCACCGCCTGCGCCTCGGTCTTGAACGAGGTGAGGGTCATCCATAAGATCGGGAAGAACAGCACCGCGCCGATCGACCAGCCGAGCGCGGTGTAGGCCAGCTTGCGACGCTGGCGAGCCGACACCCTGGCACTCATCGGTCGAGGTTCCGCGCGGCGGTGCGGACCAGGAAGAACGCCACGATGTTGGCCAGCACGACCGCCACCAGGCCGCCCGCCGAAGCGCCGCCGATGTCGAAGTCGAGCAACGCGGTCTTGTAGATCAGATAGGGCAAGTTGGTCGATGCCTCGCCGGGGCCGCCGCCGGTGGTCACCAGGATTTCGGCGAACACCGACAGCAGGAAGATCGTCTCGATCATCACCACGACCGACACCGGCCGTGCCAGATGCGGCGCCACGATGTGGACGAACAGGGACACCGGCCCCGCCCCGTCCAGTTGCGCCGCCTCCATCTGCTCCTGGTCGAGCGATTGCAGCGAGGTCAGCAGGATCAAGGTCGCGAACGGCACCCACTGCCAGGCGACGATGATGCCGATTGCCAGCAGCGGCACGTCGGCGAACCAGTCGATCGGCTGCAGCCCGACCGACTGGAAGATCCAGGCGAACAGGCCCGTCACCGGATTCATCAACAGGTTCTTCCAGATCAACGCGCTGACCGTCGGCATGATGAAGAACGGCGCGATAATCAGCAGCCGCAGCACGCCGCGGCCATACAGCGGCTGGTTGACGACGATCGCGATCAGCGTGCCGAGCACCACCGTCGCCAGCAGCACGCCGCCCACCAGCAGGACGGTGTTGAGGATGGCCGTCGCCAGCGACGGGTCGTGCAGCAGATACGCGAAGTTCTCCAGGCCGACGAAGCTCGACCCTTCCTCAAGCAGATTGTAATGCAGCAGCGAGAACTAGATGGTCATGCCGAGCGGCACGACCATCCACAGGAACAGCAGGAGCACCGAAGGCGCCACCAGCGCCCTCGCCGTCCGCCGCTCCGCCTTGACGCGAAGTCGCGCCTGAAGCGGCGTCGTGAGTGGCGACGCCGCCTCGGCCGACATGCTCACTTCTTGTAGTAGCCGGCGCGCTGCATGGCCCGCTCCGCCGCGACCTGTGAAGTCTGCAACGCCTGCGCCACAGTCTGCTTGCCGGCGATGGCGGAGGCCAGTTGCTGTCCCGCCTCGGTGCCGATCGACTGGTACTCGGGAATGCCCACGTAGGAAATGCCGGTATAGGGCACCGGCTGCAATGTCGGATGGTTCAAATCCGCCGACTTGATCGCGTCCAGCACAACCGGCGCGAACGGCGCGGCTTTCTGGTATTCCGGGTTCTCGTAGGTCGAAAGCCGGGTGCCCGGCGGCACGCTCGCCCAACCCTCGTCCTTGGCCACCATGGCGATGTAATCCTTTGACGTCGCCCAGGTCATGAACTTCGTCGCGGCCGCCAGCTTGTGCGAGGTCGCGGGCACCGCCAGCGTCCAGGACCACAGGTAATGCGAGCCGACCTTGGTGGTGGCGTACGGCGGCGCCGCATAGCCGACCTTGCCCACGACCTGACTGTCCTTGGGATTGGCCAGGAACCCGGCGGAGACGGTCGCATCGTCCCAGATCGCGCACTTGCCGGCGGCGAACAGCGCCAGGGTCTCGTTGTAGCCGTTGGAGACCGCGCCGGGCGGGCCATCGCGGCGCAGCAGGTCGACGTAGAAGCTGGCGCCCTTCTCCCATTCCGGGCTGGTCAACTGCGGCTTCCACGCCATGTCGAACCAGCGCCCGCCGAAGCTGTTCACCACGGCGGTGATCTGCCCCATGTTCTCGCCCCAGCCGGCTTTGCCGCGCAGGCAGATGCCGTACACGCCGTGTGCCGGATCGTTCACCTTGTCGGCGATGTCGGCCACCTGCTGCCAGGTCGGCTGCGCCGGCATGGTGACTCCAGCTTTCGCCAGGATGTCGGTGCGATACAGCGTCATCTGGCTTTCGGCGTAAAACGGCAGCGCATACAGCTTGCCGGACACCGACAGCGCGGAACGCAACGGCGGCAGCACGTCGTCGATGTCGTAGCTGGCGGGAAGGTTGGTCAAGGGCGCCAGCCAGCCGCGCTTGGCCCACATCGGAACTTCGTAGACGCCAACCGTCACGATATCCATCTGGCCGGCCTTGGTCGCGACATCGGTGGTGATGCGCTGCCGCAGCACGTTCTCCTCAAGCATCACCCAATGCAGTTTGATATCCGGATTCTCGCTCTCGAACTTCGCCGACAGCCGCTGCATGGTTATCATGTCGGAGTTGTTGACGGTGGCGATGGTGAGCACCGTCTGGGCCTGGGCCGCGCCGAAAGCGGAAAGCAGGAAGCCGAGTCCTCCCGCGACAACCGTTGCTGTTCGCATACGCTTCGTTCCCTCTTGTTTTTGTTTTTAAGACAGCTCCGATGCAGCTTTCCCTTGTCCCATGTCCGTGTCAAGAAACCGGGCTAGCTGCCCCTGACCGACACTACGGTCGGCCCGCAGGTCTTGGTCAGACGCGGAAGACGTAGCTCTTGCTGCCGTCGCGTTCGATGTCGGGCGGAAAGGCGGCGTGCTTCTCGGCATGGTAACGCGCCCGGTGGTCGCCCGCGCTGGCCAGGTTGTAGGTGAGGTACAGGATACGCCGTGGCGCGTCGGTGAAGTTGGGCTTGGAGGCGTGCGGCGCGAAGCTGTCGAAGAAGATCACGTCACCCGGTAGCGTCGGCACCGGCCGCAGCGCCAGGCCGGTCTCGTCGAGCGGGTTCCACTCCTCGCCGATCAGCCCTTCGCGGTGGCGTCCCGGCACCATCTCCAGGCAGCCGTTGTCCAGCGTCGCGGGGTCGAGGGTGACCAGCGCCGTCACGAACAGCGGGGCATAGCGGCCCCACCCGGCCTGCTGATCCTGGTGCGCCTTGAAGCCCGGCGCTCCCGGCATCTTGAAGTTGATCTTTTCCTTGAACAGCGCCACCGGGCCGCCCATCAGCGCCGCGGTCCAGCGCGCCAGGGCGCCCTCGCGGATGAGGCCGTCGAAGCCGGGATGGCTGGGGCAGAAGTTCTCGATCCGCTGGATCACCCGGCGGCCAGGCTCGGTCAGGCTGTCTTCGCGGTAGACCCAGTGGCGGCCCGGCTGGTCGGGCGCGTGCTCCAGTTCTTCCGTCCATCGCAGCAGCTCGCCGGTTGCGGGCGCGTCGAAGAAGCCTGGCACGACCAAATAGCCGTCGCGCGCCATGCTCGCCCGCTCAGCCTCGGACGGCTCGCGCAAGCTCGCCGGGCCGGGCCGCCGCATCGCGTTCATGCCGCCAACTGCTGCAGGATGGCGTCCGCCTTGCGGATATCTTCCGGGAAGTCGATCTCGGTCCACGGCAGGCCGCTGATGTCCTCGAAGCCGAAGCGGCCGGGCGGCCCGGTCAGGATCATGTCGCGAATCGGCTCCTCGTGTTCCATGCCGCGGCGCCCGGACGCCACGTAATCCTCGGCGCGGCCGGCCAGCTCCGCGGCGGTCCGCGGTGAGAAGCGGAAGAAGCCCACCGACTCGCCGTGCCACTGGTGCGGGGCGGTCGGCCGCTTGTGGAAGTCGACGATTTGGCCATCCTGGATGCACAGCTTCACCGGCTCGTCGCCCGGCTCGATGTCGCGGTCGAGCAGCAGGCAGTCGGGCTTCGCGCTGTGCAGCAGCCGCGCCATCAGGCGGCCGTCGTACAGCACGTCGGCATCCATGAGCAGCAGTTGAGCGCCGCTGCGCAGCACCTCGCGGCCGGCCCAGAGCGACACCACGCTGCCCTCCTCGAACGCCGGGTTCTCGATCAACGACACGAGCGGGCCGGCATCCAGTTGCGCCACGGCGGCGCGGACCTGGTCGGCGGCGAAGCCGATCACGACGGTGATCCGCGCCACTCCGGCGTCGCGCAGGATCGCGAAGTGCCGGGCCAGCAGGCTGCTGCCGCCAAAGTCGAGCATCGCCTTCGGCTGGCGCAGGCAGCCAGGGCCGACATCACCCAGGCGACGCCCAAGCCCAGCGGCCAGGATCAGCGCGTGGGTCTGCCCGGCGGTGGAAACGGTTGCCGACATTGCTCATGCTCCCGGAACGTGATGCGCCACGAACCAATGAGTTTACAGGCACCATCCCAAGCAATCCGTCAACTGGCGGTGCGTCGGGGCGGGACCTGTCCCATGCGTCAACCTGGAGAAGTCGGCCATGGCGCGTTAGTCTGGCGGCAACGGTCCACTCATTCCACGCAAAAGGTTGGTAGCGGTATCTTGCAGGCTCGAATTGGCCACGGACAGGTTCATCCATGAAGGTCGGCGCCATGATCGGGGCCGCTGTCGGGCTTGGCCTGTCGGCGTGGCTGCTGGCAAGCTACGGGGTCGGGCGAATCCTTCACCTGCTGGGACATGCGGGCTGGCTCGGCATCCTGACGCTCATCGTGTTCCATATCGTGCAGATGGCGTTCTCGGCCCTGGGATGGCGCGTCATCGCCGGCCCGGCGGTGCCGCAACCGAGCCTGCGCGCCTACATCGTGATGCGCTGGGTCCGAGAGGGCGTGAACAACCTGCTGCCGGTGGCGCAGGTCGGCGGTTCGTTCGTGGCCTCCCGCCTGTTGCAGCGGCGCGGCCTGAAGCTCGCACCCGCCATTGCCGGGACCGTGGCCGACATGACGGTCGAGATGCTGACCCAGATTGCCTTCACGCTGCTCGGGCTGGTCCTGCTGTTGCGCAGCGTCGGCGATGGCGGCATCGCCGGCTACGTCATCGGCGGGTTGATCACCGCCACACTGCTGGCGGCCGGCTTCCTCGGCGCGCAGTGGCTGGGATTGGCGGGAGCGATCGAGAGAGGGCTGATGCGGCTTGGCCGAGCGCTGGGCTGGGCGGGAACCAGCAACGTCGAGGGCCTGCACAAGGCGTTGATCGGCTGCTACCGCTCGCCGCGCCGGGTCGTCATGGCGACGCTGTGGCACACGGTTTCCTGGCTGCTCGGCGGCATCGAGGTATGCCTCGCCCTGCATTTCCTCGGGCAGGACGTCGGCATCGGGCCTGGACTGGTCATAGAAAGCCTCGGCCAGGCTTTGAAGGCCGCCGGTTTCGCGGTACCCGGGGCGCTGGGCGTCCAGGAAGGCGGCTACATCGTCATCTGCCACGCATTCGGCCTGACCCCGGAACTGGCAATCGCGCTGTCGCTGATGAAACGCATCCGGGAAGTGGCGCTGGGGCTGCCGAGCCTGCTCGCCTGGCATCACCTCGAAGGCCGGATAACGTCGTCCGGGGTTGCGCCGGCCGCCGTGTCTGGCCTTAAAGGAGGTCCGCGCTTGGGATGAACGACATGGCTTCAGCAACGCACGGCGGCAAGCGGTTCGGCGGCGTGTTCCCGGTGGTGCCGACAATTTTCACCGCGCAGGGCGACCTCGACCTCGACGGCCAGCGCCGCTGCCTCGATTTCATGATCGACGCGGGGTCCGACGGGCTGTCGATCCTGGCCAACTTCTCCGAGCAGTTCGTGCTGTCGGACGAGGAGCGCGAGACGCTCACGACGATGATCCTGAAGCACGTCGCCGGCCGGGTGCCGGTCATCGTCACCACCACGCATTTCAGCTCGCGCATCTGCGCCGAGCGCAGCCGCCGCGCCCAGGAGCAGGGCGCGGCGATGGTGATGGTGATGCCGCCCTACCACGGCGCCACGATGCGGGTGCCCGAGCTCAGCATCGAGGGCTTCTTCCGCACGCTGTCCGACGCGGTGGACATCCCGATCATGATCCAGGACGCGCCGGTCGCCGGCACCCCGCTCTCGGCGCCGTTCCTGGCCCGGCTGGCAACCGAGATCGAGCATGTCGCCTACTTCAAGATCGAGACGGCGGGTGCCGCGGCCAAGCTGCGCGAGCTGATCCGGCTCGGCGGCGATGCGGTGGAGGGGCCTTGGGACGGCGAGGAGGCGATCACCTTGTTCCCCGATCTCGAAGCCGGCGCCACCGGCAGCATGACCGGCGGCGGTTTTCCCGACGGCATCGGGCCGATCGTCGCCGACTACCGGGCCGGTCGGCGCGAGGCGGCGCGGGTCGGCTACGAGCGTTGGCTGCCGCTGATTAACTATGAGAACCGGCAATGCGGCCTGCTGGCGTGCAAGGCGCTGATGCGGGAGGGCGGCATCATCGCGTGCGAGGCCCCACGGGCGCCGATATCGCCGCTGCATCCGGCGACGCGCGCCGGGCTGATCGAAACCGCCCGGCGGCTCGACCCGATGGTCCTGCGCTGGGGCAAGTAGCCCACGCTCGTTGACCCGCGCTTGTTGATAGGAGTCGTGCCCATGGTCCTCACTGGTGACATGCTGATCGGCCGCGAAGCCGTCCGGGGCAGCGAAGCGGCGGTTCACGGCGTCGACCCGGCCACCGGCGAAACCTTGGCCCCGGCGTATGCTGGCGCGGGGGCGGCCGAGCTGGAGCGCGCCTGCGCCCTGGCATGGGCGGCGTTCGACCGCTACCGCGAGACCAGCCTGCAACAGCGGGCGCAGTTCCTGGAGGCCATCGCCGACCACATCGCAGCACTTGGCGACGAGTTGGTGCAGCGCGCGTGCGTCGAAAGTGGGCTGCCCAAGGCGCGCATCGAAGGCGAGCGTGGCCGGACGATGGGCCAGTTGAAGCTGTTCGCGGCGACGGTGCGCGATGGCGGCTGGCTCGGCGCGCGCATCGACCCGGCCCTGCCGGACCGCAAGCCGCTGGCCCGCGTCGACCTGCGCCTGCGCCATGTCCCGCTGGGTCCGGTCGCGGTGTTCGGCGCCAGCAACTTCCCGCTCGCCTTCTCGGTGGCCGGCGGCGACACAGCGGCGGCGCTGGCGGCCGGCTGCCCGGTGGTGGTCAAGGCGCACCCCGCCCATCCCGGCACGTCGGAGATGGTGGGCCAGGCGATCCGGCAGGCGGCGATGGCGTGCGACATGCCCGATGGCGTGTTCTCGCTGCTGTTCGGCGCCGGCAACTGGCTGGGTGGCGCGCTGGTGGCCGATCCCCGGATCAAGGCGGTGGGCTTCACCGGGTCGCGCGCCGGCGGCCTGGCGCTGGTTCGCATCGCGGCGGCACGCGCGGAGCCGATCCCGGTCTATGCCGAGATGAGCAGCATCAACCCGGCCGTCCTGCTGCCGGGCGCGCTGGCGGCGCGCGGGGCTGCGATCGGCAAAGGTTTCGTGGCCTCGCTCACCATGGGAGCCGGGCAGTTCTGCACCAACCCCGGCCTGATCCTGGCCCAGGACGGACCCGGCCTCGACGCCTTCGTGGCGGCGGCACGCGAGGCGCTGGGCGTTAGCGCGCCGACCACCATGCTGCAGACCGGCATCTTCCAGGCCTACGAGCGCGGCGTCGAACGGCTGCAGGCGACGGCAGGCGTCACCGCCGTGGCGCGCGGCATGGTCGCCAGCGGCGGCAACCAGGGTCAAGCCGCCCTGTTCGCCACCGACGCGGCGCGTTTCCTGGCCGACGAGAGCCTTTCCGGCGAGGTTTTCGGCGCCTCGTCGCTGCTCGTGCACTGCCCCGACCTTGCGGCGATGCGCGCGGTCCTGGAGCATCTAGAGGGGCAGCTCACCATCACGCTGCACATGGAGGACGCCGATTCCAACGACGCCCGGACGCTGCTACCGACGCTCGAGCGGCGGGCCGGGCGGGTGCTGGTGAACGGCTGGCCGACCGGCGTGGAGGTTGGACATGCCATGGTGCATGGCGGCCCCTACCCGGCGACATCGGATGGACGCTCCACCTCCGTGGGCAGCCTTGCCATCGCCCGGTTCCTGCGCCCGGTGTGCTACCAGGATTTCCCGGAGACGCTGCTGCCGCCCGCCTTGCGGGACAGTAACCCGTGGCGCATCTCGCGGCGGGTGGACGGGAAGACTACCGCGCCGGATGAGACCACATCAGGCTAAGCCGCCTCGCGTCGCGGAAAGTCCATGGCCGGGCGTTGCAGCACGACTTCGAAGCGCCGCAACATCCGATACAGCGTGACCCGCGACACCCGCAGCTCCTGGGCCGTCGCCGAGATGTTTTCCTGGTTGCGCGCCAATGCCGCCAGCAGCGCCTTGCGGCCGATCGGTCCAGTGCGCACCGGCGCGACCACACGCGCCGGCTCCGGCAATTCCGGCCATGACGGCGGCGGGGCGCGGGTCAGTGTCGTGAGGCTGAAATCCTCCGCCTGCACGACGCTGCCGTTGCACATCACGACGGAGCGGAAAATGGCGGACTTCAGCTCGCGCACGTTGCCCGGCCAGTTGTGAGCGGCCAGCATGGCCATCGCCTCCGGCGCGATGCCGTGGACGCGGCGGCCGATCTGCTCGGCGCTCTCGGCCAGGAAGCGGTAGGCCAGTTGCTCCAAGTCGCCCACCCGCTCGCGCAGCGGCGGCATGTGCAGGGACAGGACGTTCAACCGGAAGAACAAATCTTCGCGGAAGCGGCCCTCGCGCATGGCCGCCGTAAGATCGACGTTGGTGGCGGCGATGATGCGCACATCGACGCGGATCACCTCGCCCCGGCCGCCGACGCGGGTGATGCAGCCCTCCTGCAGGAACCGCAGCAGGTGGGTCTGCAGGTCGATCGGCATGTCGCCGATCTCGTCCAGGAACAGCGTGCCGCCGTTGGCGTGCTCGATCTGGCCGATCTTGCGCGTCATCGCGCCGGTGAACGCGCCCTTCTCGTAGCCGAACAGCTCGGAGGCAATCAGCTCGGACGGCAGAGCGGCGCAGTTGAGCGCGGTGAGCGGCTTGTCGCGGCGGCGCGAGGCGGCATGGATGGCGCGGGCGGACACCTCCTTGCCGGTCCCGCTCTCTCCGGTAATCAGCACCGGCGCATCGGTCACCGCAAACTTCCGCAGCATCTGCGACATCGCAGCCATTGGCGAATTCGGGGCAGTCAACGTCAACAGTTGCAAAGATTCGTTGAAGCCGGAGGCTTCGACGGAGATGTTGGCCAAGTCCCGAATGTGCATCGCTAATAACTCCTTTGAGACAAGCTCGGCCGTAACTGTTACAAGCGGATGTCACGCTCGAAATGCGCGTTTTCTAGCAACATCCACAGCTACAAGCCACGAGCCAGCCAGCTGTGACTGTCTAACTGCTCAGCCTCAAGGCCGGATGCTACGATCCAGGTTCCGACACTTGATGATTGGCAACATAACGCACCCTTTCGGCAAAATCTCGCCCAACCCGTCAAGCGACACGTCAACAAGGCGTTACTACGGTAAGAACCAATTTACATTAGTTAGCAGTGTCAGGCAACTGCGGGCCAAACTCGGCAAAAATCCTCGAATTGGCACGTTTCGACAACGGGTGTCGATACCGATCCTCTTAACGGCCTTAACCGTCAACCGTTGCCGGCCTCGCAGGCAGCGCGGCGCTGCATGGCGAGAGCGGGTTTATGCGCCTGGCAAGCCCGATTCCCGGAAGCGGCCTGTGCTGGTCAGGCCGCAAGCGCCTCGTGACCCGGGCAGTCGGTGTCGGGAGTGGCACGGGCGCGGGTTAGCGGCGCCGTGAACACGCGGTTCGGCAGCGTCAGGTCACCCACGCGAACGCAAGGCTGCCTGGTCGATCTGCTGGCCTACTTGTGCAATCCCTCACGCCGCGCCGCCTTCCGGTGCGCCTGGCGCGCAGGCCGCGGGAAATCGCGCTCCATCTGCACGTGGATTGCTTCGAGCAGATCGCCATCCAGCGGACAGAGCATCTGCAGCGCCAGTCTCAGGTTGGCGAACTTGCCGATCTCCTCATCCGGCAAGCCGTCCGCCAGCCACGCCAGCGACACCTCGCGCGTCTCGCGCTGGATCACGAACACCGGACGCTGTGACCCCGGTGGCATCACTTGGACGCGACCCGCGCTGGCAGCGGCGGTGAGGTCGAGGCGCCAGCCGCCGAAGCCTGGAGCGGCACGGCTCCAAAGTTGCGCAAAACCGAGGTCGGAGGGATGGAACGAGGCACTTACGAGAGAAATCTTGGCAAAAGCAGGCATTTTGCCTCCTTCGGCATATTGCGGCTTACCGAAGTCGACACTCCATCGGGAGCGGCTTGTTCATGACCCTAGACCAGCCAACCGGCGGCGTCCCAGTCTTATTACGTTATCGACCAGAATATCGGCGTCGGCAATTTCGGTGCGGTGGTTGACGATGGCGGCGCGAATGGCGAGGCGGCCGCCGACCATGGTGGTCGAGGGCGCCGCAATCCCGGCCTCCTGCAGATCGGCCACGATCTCCCGGTTCAGCGCGTCCACATCGACACCTGCCCCGGCGCGCACCCGGAAGCAGACGATGTTGAGCGGCGCCGGCGCAAGCCGTTCCAGCGCCGGCTCGCGGTCCACGCGGGCCGCCAACGCCTGCGCCACCGCGCAACATTGCGCCACCACCTCGCCCAGCCGCTCGGTGCCGTAGACACGCCAGGTCATCCAGACCTTCAGCGCCCGAAAGCCGCGCGACAGGTCGGGGCCGAGGTCGCATGGCCAGGGATGGCCGCCGGCAAGCCCCCTCGCCTCGCGCCGGAGATAGGCGGCCTGTTGCGCGAAGGCGGCTTGGTGCATGGCCGGGTCGCGCACCAGGACGCAGCCGGCGTCGTATGGAACCTGCATCCATTTATGGAAGTCGAAGGCGACCGAGTCCGCCGCCTCGATCCCGGCCAGCAATGGACGCCAGGCGGGGGAGAGCGCGGCGGCGGCGCCGAACGCGGCATCGACGTGGAACCAGGCGCCCTCGGCGCGGGCGATGCGGCCCACCTCGGCCAGATCGTCGAACGCGCCGATGTCGACCGTGCCGGCAGTACCCACGACCAGGAACGGCTGGAAACCCTCGCTCCGATCCTGTACCATGGCCCGCGCCAACGCGGCAGCATCGATGCGATGAGCCGCGTCGACGCCGATGAGCCGCAGCGCCGCCGTGCCGAGCCCGGCCATGTCCATCGCCCGGGCCACGCAGTTGTGCGCCTTTTCCGACGTGTAGGCGGTCAGGCGCGCGCCATCGTTGCCGGTCGCGCGCACCGCGCGGCCGAGGGCGGCGGTGCGCGCCACCAGCACGCCGACCAGGTTGGCGATCGAGGTGCCGGTGACCAGCAGGCCGGAGGTCTCCGCCGGCAACCCAAGCAGCTCGGCCGACCAGCGCACCACCTGCCGCTCGACCTCGACCGGCGCGTGGTCGCGCCCGCCTAGGTTGGAGTTCAGCCCCGCCGCCAGCAGTTCGGCCAACATGCCAACCGCGTTGCCACCGCCGTGGACCCAGCCCATGAAGCGCGGATGCGTGTTGCCGGTGCCGTACGGCAGCACCGACCGCCGGAAATCGTCATAGACGCGATCGAGGCTGGTGGCGGCGCGCGGCAGGCCGCCCTGGAAGCCGGCGCGTACCGCAGGCGGCATCGGCTGCCAGACCGGGCGGTCGCGGACCTCGGCCAGATGGTCGATCATGTCATCCACCATCCGATGGCCCAGCGCGCGCAGCTCGTTCCAGCCAGTGGGCCAGTCAGTGGGGTCGAGTGTCATGGCAGCCTTGTGCTCGCGGTGGCCGCACCGGGCGCACCGACGATTGGGTTTGGCGGCGGGAAGCGCTATATGCAAGCGCTCGCCGGTTTCGGCGTGGCCCGCCAGGCGATTGCGCCACGGCCTCGGCACCTTACTCTTGGATTGCACGCATAAAATGGCTTTTCCGCCGACCAACCCCGCCCTCGAACGCGCGCTGACGGCACGCGGCTATGCCGAACCGACGCCGGTGCAATCCGCCGTGCTGCAGCCGGAGGCGGCGGGACGCGACCTGCTGGTATCGGCGCAGACCGGCTCCGGCAAGACCGTCGCCTACGGACTGGCGTTCGCTGGCCTGCTGCTGGGCGAGCAGACCCGGTTTCCCGCCGCCGGCGCGCCGCTGGCCCTAGTCGTGGCGCCGACGCGCGAGCTGGCGATGCAGGTCCACCGCGAGCTGTCGTGGCTGTACGAACACACCGGCGCGCACATCGTCTCGTGCATCGGCGGCATGGACGCGCGGACCGAGGCGCGCGCGCTGGCGGCCGGCAGCCACATCGTCGTCGGCACGCCGGGCCGGCTGTGCGACCACCTGACGCGCAAGCGGCTCGACCTGTCGGGCCTTCTGGTGGCGGTGCTGGACGAGGCCGACGAGATGCTCGACCTCGGCTTCCGCGAAGAACTCGACAGCCTGCTGGCGGCGGCTCCCGCCGATCGCCGGACGCTGCTGTTCTCGGCCACCATCGCCCGCGAGATCGCCGTCCTGGCGCGGCAGTTCCAGCATGACGCGCTGCGCATCGACACGCTGGTGCGCAACCAGGCGCACGCCGACATCGAGTACCGCGCCATCCGGGTGGGGCCGCGGGACACCGAGCACGCCGTGGTCAACGTGCTGCGGTTCTTCGAGGCGCCGACCGCGCTGGTGTTCTGCGCCACGCGCGACGGCGTGCGGCATCTGCACGCGAGCCTGCTGGAGCGCGGCTTCACCTCGGTGGCACTCTCGGGCGAGCTGACCCAGAACGAGCGCACCCGCGCCTTGCAGGCATTGCGCGACGGCCAGGCGCGGGTCTGTGTCGCGACCGACGTGGCGGCGCGCGGGCTCGACCTGCCCGACCTCGGCCTGGTCATCCACGCCGACCTGCCGAACGACAAGGCCATGCTGCTGCACCGCAGCGGCCGGACCGGGCGCGCCGGGCGCAAGGGCATCTGCATGTTGGTGGTGCCGGCCAACCGCTACCGCCGCGCCGAGACGCTGCTCAGCACCGCCGGCGTGTCGGCGAGCTGGGGGCCGGCGCCGACCACCGAGGACATCCGCGCGCTCGACAGCCAGCGCCTGCTGGCCGACCCGATCCTGACCGCGCCGATCGACCCCGAGGACCTGGCGCTCGCCCGCACCTTGCTGGAGGGCCGCAGCGGCGAGGAGATCGCGGCGGCGCTGATCCGCCAGCACCGTGCGCGGCTGCCGGCGCCGGAGGAACTGTCTTCGCCCAACGCCGCGTTCGAGCGGCGGCCGGCGCGCGATGCCGCTGCGCCACGGCAGATGCGCGAGGCGGCGGAGCCGGTCCAGGGGTCCGAGCCGATGGCCTGGTTCATCATGAACATCGGGCGGCAGAACAAGGCCGACCCGAAGTGGCTGGTGCCGCTGATCTGCCGGCTGGGCGGCGTCAAGAAGCGCGACATCGGCGCCATCAAGATCGCCGACACCGAGACCCGGTTCGAAATCCGCGAGGCAATCGCTCCCGCCTTCACCGCCGCCCTGCCGGCCGAGGGCGCCGACGAGGTCAGCGTCCGCCCGGCCAGCGCCGCGCCGATGTCGCCACGGCCCGAGTTCACCCAGCCGCGCCGCTTCCGCAAGCCGGTGGCGGGCGGGCGTAAGGTGCGGGCGCACTCGGGCTAGAAGGTGGTGTGAACACAGCCGGAAGCTGCTTGGTCGGGCAATCAAGTAACGCACCGGACTGGCTGCTTTCGACCTCGAGATAGCCATTCCCGGCCAACTTGGGAAAGGCTGAAAGCAGCCGTTCTCCGGAACCTATCCTTCTTGCCTCGCGCTATCATGGGCAGCGTTCGCCTCCTTGAGGACATCGCCATAGTTGAGCGCCCAGGCGCAGAGCGCCTCGAACGGCTGGCGTAGCGAATGGCCTAAAGGTGTGATCGCATATTCCACGCCGATCGGCGCTGTCGGCAGCACGGTGCGCGTTACCAGGCCGTTTCGCTCCAGTCGCTTCAGCGTGTCCGCAAGCGCCTTGTGCGTAATGCCATCAAGCCGCCTCTTGATCTCGTTGAAGCGCGACGGCTTCGGACAAAGCACTGTCAAGATCATGATCGTCCATTTGTCGGCGATCTTATCCAACACGGGGCGCAGGCGCGCCATGTCGGAGAACGCCCGCTGCGAAAGGAGTTCAAGGTCGGTATCGTCTGCCATATCTAGGCTATCCATAGTGCGTTCTTGATAGCAGATATAGGCAGTGTATCTGCTGTGCCATCGTTCAAGACAAGGACAGCACGATGGCTGGAATGACGAACAAGGTTGCGTTGGTTGTAGGCGGCGCAAAGGGCATCGGTTTCGCGATCGCGGATCGGCTAGCGGCGGAGGGAGCCGTGGTCTTCCTTACCGGACGACGCGCCGACGAGGTCGAAAAGGCAGCCGAGAGCATCGGCCGAGGCGTGCGCGGCCTAGTCGCGGACGCAAGCGTGCCCGAGGATCTAGGGTCTGTGACCGAAGTTTCCGGGCATTTGGCTCTCTTTTGATCCGGTCCCTGGCCGTGCGACCTTGGGAGTTGTCAAGACTTCCGGAGTTGCACGGCCATGACCAGGACCAGCCTGGACGACG
>JAABUU010001895.1_pt1 | contig 32296 bp, 27 predicted proteins | sample 5559301 | NCBI WGS metagenome assembly JAABUU01 (sample SAMN10711884, study PRJNA513360) | rock metagenome | isolation source: Antarctica rocks | place: Antarctica: Victoria Land, Richard Nunatak white
GGTCAGCACCTGATAGGTGGTGACGGTGATCGGGCGGATCTCCTTCAACTCGCCGGTATATTCGCCGATCATCTCCGGCGGGAGCGTCGTCTTATCGAGGATTTCCGATATCCACTGATGCACGGCGTTCGTCCCGAAGCAGACGATCAGCGTGTGCGTCTGCGCGGTCGCCAGCGTGCCGATCGCCACCACCGTCTTCCCCGCGCCGCAGGGGAGGACGACGACACCGCTCCCCCCCTTGCTGCCACCGGACGCCCAGAAGACATCGACCGCCTCGCGCTGGTAGTGGCGCAGGTCGAAGTCGCGCCCGCCGAGCGTCGTCGTCCGTATCCCGAGGGACAGCGGCGCACCGGTCACGTAACCGGCCAGGTCTTCCGCCGGATAGCCGAACTCCACCAGCGCGTGCTTCAGGTGGCCGCGCATCCCGGCATCCACCTCCAGGGTCCGCTCGTCGAGCGTCCCCAGGATGAACGGTTTGACCTTGCGCGCGCGACTGATCTCGGTGATCAGGATCGGGTCGGCGGAGGTCAGCACCAGCTTGCCGCCGTGCGCGTCCGACCGCAGCAGCTTTAAGCGTCCGAAACGGGACATGTAGTCGCGGATGTCGTGGACGATGTTGCCCGGCAGATCGAATTTGCTCAGCCGTTCCAACTCGGTCAGCGCCGCATCGGGGGTCAGCCCGGCGGAGGCGGCATTCCAGAGCGAGAGCGGGGTGATCCGATAGGTGTGGATGTGCTCGGGGCTCTTCTCCAGCTCCGCGATCGCGGCGATCGCGTCGCGCGCCTCCTCGTAGCGCGCGTTCGCCGCTTCGAGGAGGACGGTGCGGTCCCCCTGCACGATCAGTGGGTTCTCGGGATGGTAGGGCATCTATGCTGCTCCCTGTCGTCGGCGTCGCTGGTCATGGCGCGGTCGGCACATGCCGATCGCAGATCGCCGCGGCACACCGACACATCAGTGCAGCATACCGCATCGGCGCATACGCTTCATCTCGGCGCGCGGCGGTCGGCTCATTCCGGCGCGAGGGCGATCCCCAGGATGTGATTCAGGCGGAAGACCCGATCGTCCTGGCGCTCGCGGCAGAAGGCGTGGAGGTAATAGGAACCGCCGCGCAGTTGCAGCTCGTACGGCTCGATCGTGCGGACGGTGCCCCGGCGCTCGCTCGGCTGCTGATACTCGATCACGAGCGGCTGACTCGCGTCCAGCGCCGCCTCGATGAACTCCACGAGCTGTCGCCCGCTCAGCGCCTGCAAACCGTCCCGGCGTGTCCCCCCGCGCCCGCCCTGCGCCGCGGCACCTTCCAAAAGATCCCGCCCGGTCGGCAGGCCAAGGCTCGCGGCGGTGCGCTGGGCCGCGCTCCGCTTCTCGGCCTGCGGCTGCACATCCAGGCCGGGGCTGACCGTGATGCCGCGCGCCTGCAACGCCGCTTCGAGTTGCGGCCAGCGCTCCTCGGCGACCAGCGCGAGATTCGCCGTGAGGATCCGCAGGATCAGCGGGCGCAGCGCCTTGACCCGGCTCAGGTCGCCCCAGTTCGCGGTGGGCGGCAATTCCACCGCGCGCACCTGCGCGTAATGGAATGGTTGATAGTAGCCGGACCAGCCGCGCAGCGTCAGCACGTCGTCCGGCGCGAGGCCCGCGCGCGCCTTGAAGCCGAGGAACGAGAGGATCTCGTCGATCGGCTGCCCCGCCTCCCGCGCCCGCGCCAGCGATTCCGGCGAGATGCGATAGGTCGCGTCGGTGCCCTCCGCCGTCGGCTCGGGATCGGTGAAACGCACCAGCCGATAGCGCAGATAGGGATCGTCGTCCTGCGACGGCACCACGATCCGGTCGGGGCGCGGCAGGTCGAGCACCTGCGGCGGGTCGAGAGCGTAATTGATCGACCAGACCTCCTGCTGCTCCCGCCCCAACGCCTCGACGATGTCGGTCGGCGCACCTTCGTTGAGCAGCGCCACGGTCGGCGTCAGACGCCGGGCGAACCCCGCCGCGAGCGCCGGGTCGGCGAGCCAGCGATCGAGGGTCGCCGCGTCGGGGGCTTCGAGGACCGCCACGTCGCGCAGGACGTGGACCCGCTCGAACTCGCGCGCCCAATCGGCGATCGTCTGGCGGACGTTCTGCGGCAGCGGCGAGGCGGCCCCCCCTTCCAGCGCCGCGACGATCTGCCCCTCGCTCAGCCCCCCCGCCAGCCCCCGGACGATCGAGGCGCGGGTGAGGGTGTGGACAGCGGCGCGATCGAGACTCTGCGAATCGGCGAACGCATCGAGGCGGGCCACCAGATCGAGGTTGCCGAGCGCATCGAGCACCAGCACCTCGAAGTTCGGCTGCACGATCAGCGCCAGTCCGCCACCGGCAACGGGTGCCACCACCGTCGCATCCTGGCGCAGGATACGCCGCCCCAACTCTGTCAGGCGCACCGCGAGCGGGGCGTCGGCCCCCGCGCCGATGCCGACATCGATCACCCCGAGCCAGCGGAGCGACTCGCCCAACACCTGCGCCACGAACGCGCCCTCAACCTCATCCCAGTCCTGATCCTTTCGTAGCCGCCGATCGCGGCTACGGAGATCGGCGCGCGCGAAGCCTCGATAGTAATTCTGCTCGGTCGCCTGCCGCGCGGCGTAGTAATTGTCCTGCCCGTAGTAGCTATAGTAGTTGTAATAACTCGGCGGGAAATCGGGCACGCGGTCGATCAGGAACTCCGGCGCGAGTTGCCGCAGCCGCGCCGAGAACTCGGCGAGCGCGACCCACCTGTCCGGCACGATCGTGAGCAGCACGGTGAGCTGGCGGCGCGCGTGCGCGATGCGCCCGGCGGTGGGGATATCGCCGGGGCCGGAATACGACCACGGCTCGGCGACCAGCCCCGGCACGCGATCGAACTCGCTCCAATCGAGATCGAGCCAGGCGTTGTAGAGGAGGAGCGCCGCCTCGTACTCCGACTCGTGTAGGAACGTGTCGGACTGCGGGGCGGCGCGCAGATGGCCCCCCTCCTCCACGGTCATCTCCGTCGCCGCCAGCAGGCGCAGCATGAACGCGACCTGCCCCTCGCGCGGCCCCACCACCTCGCCGCGCACCGGCTGCGTCCCCGGTTGCAGGGCCGCGTACAGCTTGCGAAGATCGGCCCGGTGCGGCTCGCCCAAACGGGTCAGCCGCAGCCCGGTCCCGCGCAGGAAGCGCAGCACGAGATAGAGATCGCGGCGCAGGGCGGCGAACGAGCCGGTTTCAACCGCCGCCGGTTCGTCGCCGAGGAGGCGCAGGGGGGGCAGATCGTCGTCCACCATCAGCAACGTTTCGCGAACGGTCTGCGGCGTCCAAACGTAGAGGAAAGGCGCGCTCGGCTGATCGAGATCGAGGGAGACTTTGCTGCCGCTCGACCGTGGTTGCTCGACGACCAGCAACGCCTGATCGAGCAGCGTTCGCACCGTGCGACGCACCGTTGCTTCGTCGTTTGCCTCGTCTTGACCGGCCAGCAGGAGCGCGGCGAGGGGGGCTTTCTCGCTGGCGCTGGCGACGCGCAGCAGGCGACGACCGAGCGGTGTGAGCGTGCCGAGGAGACGCGAGGCGAAGTCGGGGGTGATCAGCAGGCTGGCGAGGGCATCGATCCGTGCGGCCTTCCGGCGGCTCGCACCGGCGCCGGGACTGAGCGCGTCCAGGATCGCGCCGATATCGACGGCGGCGTACCCCTCGAAGGCCGCTCGCAAGCGATCGAGCTCGGCAACCGCCCACGGCGATTGCTGCTCCGGCGTGCTCATAGTCGCCCTTCGCCGATGATCCGCGGGGTATACCCCGCCTTCCGCAACGCCTTCAGGATCGGCTCGACTTGCGTGTGATCGACGACCACCACCGTCTCGGACAACTGGCGGACGACATGCCGCCCGGCAGGCCCGGCCAGCACCTCAGCCAACGTCGCGGCGTCCGCACATTCGATCAGCGAGGTGTTCCTGTAGAGGCGCGCACCCCTCGCCGGGTTGGCTACCATCATCGCTATCGCCCGCTCCTCATCTGCTCGCAGAACCTGGTAGAGCATTCGCGCACACCGATTAACATTGTACGGCCCACCGCAAACCATTGCCAATTGCCGTGTGCACAAAAATACCGCGCGATCCACACATATGGATCGCGCGGCAGTGCTGCGTTACGGCGGCGAACGGTGTGACTGGGTGTGCCTCAGCCACCCATCAGGCGCGGCGCGATCACGATCTCGTCGGCCTCACGCGCGCGCGCATCCCAGCGATCCAGCTTCACGGGCGCCTGGTCGGCGTCGATCGCGAACGGCACGTCGCCACGCACGAGCGCCTCCCGGAAAATCCGCTCCGCCTCCTGCACCGCGGCCTGGGCCTCGGCGTCGTTCTCGGTGTCCGTCCCGGTTTCCCAGGTCGTCACCGCATCCCCTTGCTCACACATCCGGCGGATGATGTGTCGTCGGCGTGCTGATTGAGAAGCCATCGGCTGCCTCCTTGCGGGTCTCCCCGCACTGTGGGCACCGGATACGCAACCCCGCGCATCGTGGCACCCTACTTGCTCCCCGCGCTGCCGACGCAGCCGAGGGGTGGGACAGGCGACGCGCACGGTCGCCTACCCCCGCAGTATAGCAAGCGGGCGCGTCACTGCAAATGTGCGCGCGGCGCTGTATCGACACACGCGACTCTACGCTCGCGAGCGCTTGACAATTCCCGGCTGCGGAAGTATTTTTAGTTGCGGCTAAACTATTTTTGGGGTGAAGCTAATGACAGGCACCGCATTGTCGCGCGCCGAACAAGATTACTTGAAAGCGATCTATCATCTGCAACGGAAGGAGCAGGATGGTCGCGTCGGCACGGTGGCCCTCGCGAAGTGGCTCGGTGTCTCCGCCGCCTCGGTGACGAGCATGATCAAGAAACTCGCCGAGGCGGACCTTGCGAGCCACCATCCCTATCAGGGGGTGACGTTGACCGCGTCTGGTGAGCGCGCAGCCCTGGAGATGCTACGCCACCATCGCCTCCTCGAAACCTTCCTCAGCGAGCACCTGGGGATGCCCTGGCATGAGGTCCATGCCGAGGCGGATCGTCTTGAGCACGCGCTCTCCGAGACGTTGGAGGATCGCCTCGCCACTGCCCTTGGCAATCCGACCGTCGATCCGCACGATGCGCCGATCCCGACCAAAGATGGCCGGGTCGCGATACCAGCCACGATCCCGCTCTGGTCGGTCGCGGCGGGACAATGCGTGCGGATCGTGGAGGTCGAAGACGAAGACGCGGCGCTGCTCACCCATCTGGCCGACCTGGGCCTGCGCCCTGGCACCACGGTCGAGGTATTGACGCACGGCCCGTTCGGCGGGCCGCTGCATATCCGCGTGGAGGCGCAGGAACATGCCCTGGGGGAGGTCGTGGCCGGCGCGATCGCGGTCGTGCCGATTGGAGCAGAGGCGGAAGCGCGCGGAATAGCGCGCGACCGGAGAGAGAGGGCAGGAGCATGACCGGTAAGGGCGACGTAACAACGGATGAACGCGGGCGCCGCTACGCGGGCGAACTGATCGGGGGCGGCGCCGACGATGGGACGATCACACGGGCGCAGGATGTGCTGCAAGGTGCCGGTAAAGGGCGCGGACTCGCCCGCCTCCTGCCGTTCCTCGGCCCGGCGTTCATCGCCTGTATCGCCTACGTCGATCCGGGCAACTTCGCCACCAACATCCAGAGTGGCGCGCAATACGGCTACCTCCTCGTCTGGGTTGTCGTCGCCGCGAACTTGATGGCGATGCTGATCCAGTCGCTCTCCGCGAAACTGGGGATCGCGACCGGGAAGAATCTGGCGGAGATGATCGGGGCACGCTACCCACGCCCGCTCGCTTGGGCTTCTGGGGCGTCGCCGAGGTCATCGCCATCGCCACCGATCTCGCCGAATTCCTCGGCGCGGCGGTCGGCTTCAATCTCGTCTTCGGCATCCCCCTCCTCGCCGCCGGTATCCTCACCGGCTTCGCCACCTTCGGTATCCTGGCCCTCCAACAATGGGGCTTCCGTCCGCTCGAAGCGGTGATCGCGATCTTCGTCGGGATCATCGCCGCCTGCTACGTCGTCGAAACCCTGCTCGGCAAGCCCGACTTCGGCGCGACCGCCGCCGCCTTCTTCCCGCCGCGCTTCATGGGGACCGAGAGTGTCCTGCTGGCGACCGGTATCCTCGGCGCGACGGTGATGCCCCACGTCATCTACCTGCACTCGGCCCTGACGCAGGATCGGGTGGTGGCGCGCGACGATCGCCAGCGCCGTCGCCTCTTCCGCTTCGAGGTTACCGACGTGATGATCGCGATGGGGCTCGCGGGCTTCATCAACGTCGCGATGCTGCTGATGGCGGCGGTGACCTACTACGGCAAGGGGATCATCGGGCCGGACGACGACCTGATCCTCCGCTCCTACGAAACCCTGACCCCGATCCTCGGCGGCGGGGCGAGCTTCATCTTCGGGATCTCGCTGATCGCCGCCGGGCTCTCCTCCTCCACCGTCGGCACGATGGCGGGGCAGGTGGTGATGCGCGGTTTCCTGGGCTGGAATATCCCGCTCTGGTTGCGGCGGGGCATCACGATGGTCCCGGCGCTGCTGATCATCGCGCTCGGCTTCGGCGCGACGCAGACGCTGGTGCTCAGCAAGGTCGTCCTCTCGTTCGGCATCCCGTTCGCCCTGATCCCGCTGGTCCACTTCACCCAGCAGCGGCAACTGATGGGCGTCCTCGTCAATCGCCGCCTGACGACGATCGTCGCCTGGCTCTTCGCCACGGTGATCATCGGGCTCAACCTCTTCCTGTTGCAGCAGACCTTCTTCGGGTCGTGAGCGCGCTCCATCCGCCAGCGCGCTGCGAGCGAGGGCGGCAGATTCGCATATCGGGGAGAGCACGATGGACGCTATTATCACCGCACAACCGATCGCCCATCTCCTGGTCGCCCTGGACGGCTCGCGGCTGGCCGAGAGTGCCATCGGTCCGGCGATCACCCTGGCGCAGCGCTTCGATGGGCGCGTCACGCTCCTGCATATCCTGGAGCGCGGTGCCCCGGAGACCGTTCATGGCGAGCGCCACCTGACCAATCTCGGGGAGGCCGAGGCGTATCTCACCGGGATCGCCTCGCGCTTCGCCGATGCGGGCGTGCCGACCGAGACCCACGCCCACCCGAGCCCGGAAGAGGACGTGGCCGCGAGCATCGCCGTCCATGCCCTCGGCCATCGCGCCGACCTGATCATCATGTGCGCGCACGGTCGCGGGGGATGGCGCGACTGGTTCCTCGGCGGCATCGCGCAGCGCACGGTTCGCCGCGCCGCCGCGCCGATCCTGCTGATCCGGCAGGAGACGAAGGGGCCGACGACGACCTTCGCGCCGCGCACGGTGACGGTGGCGCTCGACGGCACAGCGGAGGGGGAACGGGCGCTCCCCGCCGCGCTCGCGCTGGCGGCGGCGATGGAGGCGTCGCTCCACCTGCTGCTCGTCGTGGCGACCCTGGCGACCGTCGGCGGCGACCGCGCGGCCAGCGCTCGCCTGATGCCGAGCGCCGCGAGCGCCGCGCTCGACCAGGAGAGCAGCGGCGCGCGCGATTACCTCGCGCAGTTGCGGGAGCGCCTCGCGCCGCACACCATCCCGATCACGATCGAGGTGCAGCGCGGCGCGCCGGTGCAAGCGGTCCTCGCCAGCGCCACCCGTAGCGGCGACAATCTGGTCGCGCTCGTCACCCACGGACGCGCGGGACTCGAAGCGATCTTCTCCGCGAGCGTCGGCGCGCAGGTGGTCGCGCGCTCGACCGGGCCGCTGCTCCTCGTCGGTGCGCGACAACAGGGCCGCGCCGCCACCGATTGAGCGGCGGAGGCACTACAGCGGTACGCAGAATGATCGACCCCAGCCCGCGTAGGCGGGCTGCGCCGGTGCCGTCTATGGCTGCCCGCAGCCGAGGGGTGGCTGCCCTCCGGGGTAGTGGCTACCCTCCGGGGTACTTCAACCCCGGCACCCCGCGCCGTCGGGCAGACCGGGCCACGCACAACGCGCGGTGCTCTAGAGCGACGCGCTGGCCGATTGGAGCGGCGCGGGTGGGCACGATCTGGCGCGGTGAGCCACCGCTGTCTGTCGCCCACCGGGCAGACAGTGGCCGTCTACTCCGCTACCGCCGCCGCGATCGCCGCGCTCAAGGCGTCCGGCGTGATCGTCGCCGCGCCGAGATAGCGCACCACCACGCCCGCCGCGAGATTCCCGAGTCGCGCCACCGCCAGGAGATCGCCGCCCGCCGCCAGCGCCAGCGTCACCGTCGCGGAGACGGTGTCGCCCGCCCCGGTGGCGTCGCGCACCTCCGCGCGGGCGACCGCCGGGAGCTGGTGGCAGCCGCCGTCGCGCACGGCCAGGGTCAGCCCCTCGCTGCCGCGCGTGATCAGCACCCCGCGCGCGTCCATCCGCCGCGCCAACTCCTGGCCCGCCACGCAGACCAGCGCGTCACCATCGAGCACCCGCCCGAGCGACGCCGCTGCCTCGTCCTGATTCGGCGTGGCGACCGTGATCCCGACGAAGCGATCGAGGTCGCCGTGCGCGTCCACGGTGATCGTCAGGCCATGTCGGCGGGCCAGTGGCAGCGCCACCGCGATGATCGCCGGGGCGATCACACCATGCTCGTAATCGGAGACGACGAGCGCATCGAACCCCGCCATGACGCCTGCCAGATACGCGCCGAGCCGCTCCTGCGTCGCGGGCGCGATCGGCGCGCGCACCACCCGATCGATCCGCGCGATCTGCTGGCTGACGATCTGTGTCCCGCCGCCGATCACGCGCGTGGCGGTCGCGGTGGGCCTGCCGACCTCGATCATTAGCCCGTCGGTCGCGATCCCCTCTTCGGCGAGGCGCGCGGCCAGGGCGCGACCCGGCTCGTCGTCGCCGATCACGCCGCAGACCGCGACCACCGCGCCGAGCGCGCGGCAATTGCGCGCCAGATTGGTCGCCCCGCCCGGCACGATGTAGCGATCGACCCATTCGAGGACCGGGATCGGAGCCTCGCGCGAGAGGCGGGAGGGGCGACCGATGATGTACTCATCGGCCAGCATATCCCCCAGCACCAGCACACGCCGCCCCGCCATCCGCCCCAAGATCGCCTGTAGCTCCGCCAGTGTCGCTGCCTCTTGTCGCATCATAGCGCGCATTGTAGCATGGCGGCGGTCGCCAGCCGCGCCAGCCAGACAGGCCGGGCGCGCGGCGCAAGTGGAGGAGGGGACACGATGCCAGAGCTGCGTGGACAGGTCGCGCTCGTCACCGGCGGGGCGCAAGGGATCGGCGGGGCGACCGCGCGACGGCTGGCCGCCGACGGCGCGCGCGTCCTGATCGCCGACATCGACGGGGCCGAGGCCGAGCGCAACGCCGCGCGCATCCGCGAGGCGGGTGGCACCGCCGCGACGATTGTCACCGACGTGGGCAAAGGGGCGGACATCGCGGCGGCGGTCGCGCGCGGTCGCGGAGTGGGGCAAGCTGACGATCCTGGTGAACAACGCCTATAGCGGGCAGGCGGAGACGCGCGGCACGGCGGTCGAGGTGGCCGAAGAGGTCTGGGATCGGGCGCTCGCGGTGCTGGTGAAGTCGATCTTCCTCGGCGCGAAGGCGGCGGTGCCGCACATCGAGGTCGCCGGGGGCGGCACGATCATCAACATCTCCTCGGTGCATGGGCTGCTGGCCGCGCCGCGCGCTTTTATCTATGACACCGGCAAGGCGGCGGTGATCGGCATGACGCGCCAGATGGCGGTCGATTTCGGGCCGCTCGGCATCCGGGTCAACGCGATCTGCCCCGGTCACATCGTCACGGAGCGGATCGCGCCGCAGTGGGAAAAGAATCCCGCCGGACTGCGCTTCTTCGATCAGCAGTACCCGTTGCGGCGCACCGGACGCCCGGAGGATATCGCGGCGGCGATCGCCTTCCTCTGCTCGGAGGATGCCAGCTTCATCACCGGGCAGTCGCTCGCGGTCGATGGCGGGCTGACGGTGCAACTCCAAGAGGATTTGGGCGTCAATCTGGGACGCTACGCACAGGAGCAGGGCGACCTCAAGCTCTGAGCGTTGCCGGACGGTGATGCCGCGCCGCTGTCAGCGCCGCGCGCATCGAAGCGAGGAGTGAACGGATGGACCATCTGCTACCGATCGCGACGACCCTCCTTCTGCTCTACACGCTGGTCGCCGCGCTCTACATCATCCTGGAGAACCGCAGCCCCCAATCGACCTTCGCCTGGCTGCTCCTCTTCATCGCTTTCCCGATCATCGGGATCGTCATCTACCGTTTCTTCGGGCGCGGCTGGCGTGCCTTCAGCAAGGAGAAGGAGCTGACCCGGCAGGAACTGGGCGGGGAACTCCTGCGCGACCTGGGGCCGCTCCTGGGTCGTACGGCGGGATACGTCGCGCGGATCACGAGCGACCGGCCCAATCGTACCGGGGCAAGCTCCTCCGCCTGAGCCAGCGCAACGACAGCTCGATCCTCACCGGCTACAACGAGGTCACGATCCTCCAGGATGCGCGGGAGAAGTACCCACGCCTGATGGCCGATGTTCGGGCGGCGCGGCACCACATCCATCTGAACTACTACATCTGGACGGAGGACAGCTTCACGATCGAGTTGAAAGAGGCGCTGATCGAGCGTGCCCGCGCCGGGGTGGCGGTGCGTTGCCTCTACGACGCCTCAGGCGGCGCGTTGAGCCACGGCTATCTCCGCGATCTGCGCGAGGGCGGCGTCGCGATCCATCCCTATCTGGAATACCGCTCGTTCACCAAGCTGCACAGCGTCAACTATCGCAGCCATCGCAAGATCGCGGTGATCGACGGGACGATCGGCTACGTGGGCGGACTCAATCTCGACAAGGAGCAGCTCGCGCCGACTGGTTTCGCCTCCTGGCGCGATACCCATCTCCGCATCGTCGGCGAGGCCGCGCTCGCATTGCAGGCCAGCTTTGCGATCAGCTGGTTCAACACCACCGCCGAGGAGATATCCGGCCCCGACTATTACCCGCCAGTCGCGCCGGAACAGTTCCTGCCAGTGCAGATCACCCAGGGCGGCCCCGACTCGCAGTGGCAGGCGATCCGGCAACTCTACTTTCAGATGATCGTCTCCGCCCAGGAGAAAATCTATCTCCAGTCGCCCTTCTTCATCCCCGACGAGAGCATCAGCGAGGCGTTGCGCGCGGCGGCGCTCGCCGGGGTGGACGTGCGCCTGATGTTCACGCCGCGTGGTGGGACATACCAGATTCCCTACCGCGCGGCGCATACCTACTTCCAGGATGTCGCCGAGGCGGGGGCACGGATCTACCTCTACCAGGACGGCTACTTCCACCCGAAGACCCTGAACATCGATAACGCCGTGGTGGCGATCGGCACGGCCAACCTGGACATTCGCAGCTTCAGCATCAACTACGAGACGATGGCGGTGCTCTACGATGCCGGGAAAGCCCGCGAGATCGAGGCCAAGTTCCTGGAGGACATGGGACATTGCGAGGAATGGTCGCTGGAAGCCTATCGACGCTCCCCACTCCCGCAACGATTGATCGACTCATTCTATCGCCTCGCCACGCCACTGCTCTGATCGGGTCACAGGGTCGCACAAGGCCCGCCCGACAAGGATGAATCGCGCGTGACACCGTGGGGATGCCTCACCTACATCGGCCACGCCACGGTCCTGATCGAGGTGGACGGTGTCCGGCTGCTCACCGATCCGGTCCTGCGCGGACGGGTCGCGCATCTGCGTCGCCGTGGCCCCCTCGCCGCACAGGATTGGCGTGAGCGGCTCGACGCGGTCTTGCTGTCACACCTCCACCTCGACCACTTCGACCTCCCCTCGTTGCGACGCCTCGGCAAAGGGACACGCCTGCTCGTACCGCGCGGCGCGGGTGTCCTGCTCCAGCGCCAGGGGTTCACGGCGGTAGAAGAACTCGCCCCCGGCGAGACGACCACGATCGGCACCCTGCCGATCGCGGCGACCGGGGCCGCGCACTCCGGCTTCCGTCCGCCGTTCGGCCCGACCGCCGGCGCGATCGGCTTCCTGATCGGGGCGCGGCGACGGATCTACTTCCCCGGCGATACCGACATCTTCCCCGAGATGGCCGAACTCGCTGCCGACCTCGATACGGCGCTGCTGCCGGTGTGGGGCTGGGGGCCGACCCTCGGTCCGGGGCATCTCGATCCCGAGCGCGCCGCCGAAGCACTCCGCCTCCTCCGCCCGCGCCTCGCCGTGCCGATCCACTGGGGCACCCTCTACCCGCTCGGCTGGGAACGCGGCGCGCGCGCCTTCCTCACCGACCCGCCGCAGCGTTTCGCGCGCCGCGCGGCGCTGATCGCCCCCGAGGTCCAGGTCACGATCGTCCCACCGGGTGGACACCTCGACCTGTCGCGCTGACCGTCTCTGCCACCCCGAGGATCGGTCGGTCAGAGCACCAATACCGCCCTGCACGATCGGACAGATTTGCCACCGTGCGCCCCTCACCGCCGCAAGATCGCCCTATCCCCCTGGTATACTTGTCGGGCTGCCGCGAGCAGCACCATACGGGCCTGATCGCCACGATCCGGGCTATTCGTGCTGCCCGCGCCGCGCGAGCGAACCAACGAGTGAGGACGCCACGACTATGCTTTTAAGCGCGCTGCTCGATACGATCGCCGGGGACGACCAGTTCCGCACCATCACCAAGAAGCTGGCAGGGGCGCGCGATGGGGCGACCTTCGCGCTGACCGGCGTGCCGCAGCCCGCACGTCCGATCGTGATCGCCGCCCTGGCGCGCGCACTGGCACGTCCGCTGCTCGTCGTCGCCTCGCGGCAGGACGCCGCCGCGCGCCTGCACGATAGCCTCGGCTGCTACCTCGCCCCCGGCGACGAACTCCTCCTCTGGCCCGCGCAGGACGCCCTCCCCTACGAGCAACTGCCGTTCGACCCGACCGCGGCCGCCGCACGCCTCGGCACGCTCGATCGCCTGCTGCGCGCGCGCGACGGCGATGGCGGCGACGGGCTGGTGCTCGTCTCCAGCGCGCGCGGCCTGCAAGGGCAGTCGATGACGCCAGCGGCGTTGCGCGCCTGGCGGCAGGAGATCCGGGTCGGCGACCGCTTCGATGTCGGCGGGACGCTCACCCGCTGGATCGATGGCGGCTACGAGCCGACGGTCGCCGTGGCCGAGCCGGGCCAGTTCAGTCGGCGCGGCGGGCTGATCGATGTCTGGCCGACCGGCGCGGAGCAGCCGCTCCGCATCGAGCTCTTCGGCGACGAGATCGACTCGTTGCGCCCCTTCGACCCGGCGACGCAGCGCTCCTCGGGACGGCTGACGTTGGCGACGATCCTGCCCGGCAACGAACTGCCCCTCTGGGAACGCGACGCGGCCCTGGAACGCCTCCGCGCGCTCGACGACTCGACGCTGCGCCCGGAAGTCGCCGAGGAATGGCGGCGGATGCTGGGCCTGATCGAGCGGGGCGACGCCCCACCGGCCCCCGACCTCCTCGCACCCTACTTCGGGGACGCAACCGCCAGCCTCCTCGATTATTTGCCACTTGGCGCGCTGATCATCTTCGACGAGCCCTCCGCGATCCGTCTGGCCGCAGAGCAAGTGGCCGCGCAGGCGGAGGAGTTACGTTTCAGCTTCGAGGCGAACGGTGAGTTGCCGAAGGGGCTGCTCCGCCCCTATCACCCCTGGGCGGAGGTGGTCGCCAAACTCGGCGACGCGCCACGCCTGCACTTCGGCGAGAGCGCCGACACCGCCCCGGTCACGCCGCTGACATTCGATCGGCTCGGGGAGCCCGCCGCGTACGCCGGGCGGATGCCGCTGCTCACGCGCGACGTGGCGCGCTCCCTGCGCGGCGACGTGCGGACGGTGATCGTGACCGAACAGGCGGAGCGCCTACGCGAGATCCTGGCCGAGCGGGACATCTATCCCAACATGGCCGCCGAAGCCTTGCCGACGCCGCTGCCGCCGCTGACGCTGGTGCAAGAGACGCTGAGCAACGGCTGGCTCTACGAACCGGCGGGCGCGGGCGACGATCGCGCCGGGGCGACCGCCGCGGAGAACGAGCGCGGACGCCTGACGCCGGGCGCGCTCGTCGTCCTGACCGATCACGACATCTTCGGGACGGTGCGCGTCGTCCGCCGCGCCTCCCGCCGCAACGCCGCGCAGCACCAGGTGTTCGTGCGCGCGCTCACGCCGGGGCAATACGTCGTCCACCTCGAACACGGGATCGCGCGCTACACCGGGATGATGACCCGCACCGTCGGCCCCGAGCCGATCGGCGGCGAGGCCACGGCCCCCACGCGCGAGTTCCTGACCCTCGAATACGCCGCCGGGGACCGCCTCTTCGTGCCGATCGACCAGACCGACCGGATCGCACCCTACAACGGCGCGGGCGACGAGGATCCGAACCTCAATCGGCTCGGCTCACAGGAGTGGGCCAAGGCCAAGAGTCGTGTCAAGCGCGCGGTGGCCGACATGGCCGACGAACTCCTGGCCCTTTACGCCGCGCGCGAGGCGACCCCCGGCCACGCCTTCGGCCCCGACAGCACCTGGGACCGTGAACTCGAAAGCTCGTTCCCGTATGTCGAGACCGAGGATCAGTTGCGCGCGATCGTCGAAGTTAAGGGCGACATGGAGAACGGGCGCCCGATGGACCGCCTCGTCACCGGCGATGTCGGCTACGGTAAGACGGAGGTCGCCATCCGCGCCGCGTTCAAGGCGGTCAACGATGGCACACAGGTCGCCGTACTCGTCCCGACCACGGTGCTGGCGCTGCAACACACGCGGACCTTTAAGGAGCGACTCGCCCCCTTCCCGGCGCGGGTGGAGATGCTCTCGCGCCTGCGGACGACGGCGGAGCGCGAGGTGGTCAAGCGCGACATGGCGGCGGGGAAGGTGGATATCGTCATCGGGACGCACGCCCTCCTGGCGACCGATGTCCGCTTCAAGAATCTCGGCCTGCTGATCGTGGATGAGGAGCAGCGCTTCGGCGTGGCGCACAAGGAGAAGCTGAAACGGCTGCGCGCCACGGTGGACGTGCTGACGCTGACCGCCACGCCGATCCCGCGTACCCTCCACACCGCGCTCGCCGGGATCCGTGACCTCAGCGTGATCGACACCCCGCCCGAGGAGCGCCTGCCGATCCGCACCTTCGTCGTCCCCTACGGCGACCAACTGGCGCGCGAGGTGATCCTGCGCGAACTCGACCGGGGCGGACAGGTCTACTTCGTCCACAATCGCGTGCAGACCCTCGACATGCTCGCCGCGCACCTCGCCGCGCTCGTCCCGCAGGCGCGGATCCGCATCGGGCACGGCCAGATGGACCAGGGCCAGCTCGAAAAGGTGATGCTCGCCTTCGTGCGCGGCGAGTTCGACGTGCTCGTCTGCACCACGATCATCGAATCGGGGATCGACATCCCAGCGGCGAACACGATCGTCATCGACGACGCGCCCTATTACGGCCTGACCCAGCTCCACCAGTTGCGCGGGCGCGTCGGGCGTTCCGGCAACCGCGCCTACGCCTACCTCCTCTACCGCGAGGGGAAACCGCTGACGAGCGACGCGCAGGAACGGCTGGAGACGATCGGCAGCCACACCGATCTCGGCTCCGGCCTGCGGATCGCCATGAAAGACCTGGAACTACGCGGCGCGGGCAATCTGCTCGGGGCCGAACAATCCGGCCACATCGCGGCGGTCGGCTTCGATCTCTACGTGCAGATGCTCCACGCGGCGGTCGAGGAGAAGCGCACCGGCGTGAGCGTCGATGAGGAGCGCCCGGTCCTCCTCGATCTGCCGATCACCGCCCTCCTCCCCGCCGAGTACATCGCCGACCCGGCGACGCGCGTCCGCGAGTATCGCCGGATCGCGGCGGTGCGCGCGCCGCACGAGTTGGACGACCTGCTGCGCGAGTTGACCGACCGCTTCGGGCCGCTGCCCGACGAGGTGCGCGCGCTCAGCTACCTCACCTCGGTCAAGATCACGGCGATGGGACTCGGGCTGGAGGCGGTCACCTTCCGCGACGGCTCGCTGACCCTCCGCCCCTTCCCCACCGCCCGCCTCGATCAACTGGCGCTGCGGCGCATCTTCCGCGACTACCTCTTCATCGGCCCGACCAGCCTCCGCCTCACCACCAACGGGCTGAAGATCGGCTGGGAGGACGCGCTCGAAAAGATGTTCACCCTTATGCGCGAGGCGAAGGCGCGGCTCGAAGAATCCACGCGCCACGTCACCGCGCCGAACGACGGTGGGGCCAGCGATGGGGAACGCCAGGAGCGAGGGGGGCGACACCGGCGCGAGCGCCAGGCGCGCGACCGGGTGATGAACCCCTGAGCGCGTTCGGCATGGCGACCGGTCATGTAATCCGTCGTCGCGCCGGTTCGCGTTGCCCATCCATACGGCATCGTCTCGGCAACCTCGCGCTCTGCTAAACCAAAGCGCCGATGAAAGCAACATACCTCACGCTGGGGACCATGTAGGTTTCACCTGGGTTTCGGTTTAGCTCGGCGCAGCCCCCGCGACGAGGGGCACGCCGCTGGTGACAAAGACCTCCGCCTCGTCACCGCGCAACGCCCTACGGGCAATGCCGCGAATCGGAACGTTCGCGCCTATGTGATCAGGAGCGGGTCGCCACCCTTACTCGTCGGCCTCGGTCGCATCGAGCAAATCGGTCGCGGCCAGCTCGTCCGCAGTGGTGTCGGGTTCGGGGGTCGCGGCGAGATTGATCGTCTCGCCGTCGCTCGTGTCGGGCGACTGTGGCACGAAGCCGAAGCTGTAGGACTGCGCCACGATATCGCGCAGCGCCAACCGCTCGGCGGCGGCGAGGGTCGCGCGCAACGAATGTTGCGGCATCGTGTTCGCCAGCATCGAGCGAACCTGGCGCATCAGGTCGAGCGTCTTGTTGATCGTCAGGACGAGATCGCCCTCGCTCAGGTCGATCCCTTCCGTCAACTCGGCCATCGTCACCCCCTCGCACCACGCCCGCAACACCCCGAAGAAGGTGCCGTTATAACCGGTCGAGATGAAGAGGTCGTTCGAGCGCTCCGTCGAGATCACCGCCCGCTGCACGTCGTCGATCGGGTCGCGCCGCTCGATCAGGTGCGTCGGCAAAACGTACCGATTGACCCCACGGAATTCGCGGTCGAAGGCGAACCAGGAGAAGATCTCGGCCACATCGCCCGGTCGCAGCTCGTCGAAGACCCCGAGTTCGAGCAGTTCCACCAGGATCAGGCCGTTGTTGTCGAAGATCCCGGCCAACATGTCGGCCTTACCGGTCGGCTCGCCGCGCTGGAGGTAGCCGAAGCGGTGGAGGACATTGGCGATCCCGCGTAGCAGCAGGCGTACCCGCTCCTCCTCGCGGCGCAACTCCTCCGCCAGGCGCGCTTCGTCAGCGGCGCGGTCGCGATCGAGGCGCTCGGCCTCGCGCAGATTATTGCGGTGCTCCTTCCGCACCGGGCAGGCGTGGCAGACGTGTTCGCCATGCCGCGCGGTTAGGTCGGCGATCTGCGCCCGCGTCTCGGACAGCGCCGCCTCGATCGCCGTCATCTCCGTCGCGACCGTGCGCTCGCGCTCCTCGCGATGCCGCGCCGCCCACGTATCGAGATCGGGGAGATCCAGCGCGCGCGCCTCCTCGCGCAGGCGCGCGAGTTCCGGCGTGCCGAGCACCGTGGCGGCGTCGGCGCGCGCGGCCTGCATCGTCATCAGTGCTTCCGGCAGCTCGATCCAGGCACCCTTCGGCGTCAGGTAATCGATCTGCCGGTATTCCTGCACCATCACCAGCGGCAATGGCTCGTCGGACGGGCGGGCGTCGAACGGGTCGAGCGGCAGGAAGAGCCCGACGCCATTGCCGTTGCCCCGCCCGATGTACGCGGCCCAGCCCCACTCGCGCAGGTGGATCAGCGATCCCGGCACCAGCGAGCGGAAGGCGTTGCGGAGCGCCTGCCGCCCCGGCTCGTTCCAGGGCGCGCCGATCAGCGATTCGCGGAGGGTATCCTGCTCGACCAGCAACGAGCGCTCCTTGGTGCTCGCGGTGTCGATCGACTTCCCGAGCCGCCCGTAGGCATGGAGGAGGTCGTCGCCGTCCGGGTAGCCGATCAGGCAGCCGCGCGTCACCGTATCGGCGCGCGCCGCCGCCGCCAGCGCGTCATCCTCCAGCTCGCGGATACGACGCGCGGCCTGGAACTGCGCGAGGCTGCGGCTCAGGAGTTGGCGCACGCGCTCGCCACGCGGCGGATCCCAGAGGTTGAGGACGGTGTTGTAGCGCACCTTGAAGGCGCTCCGCACCGGCAGGAGCGGCCCGGTCGCGATCTCGAGTGTCTCCGTAAACGGGACGAAGGGGGAGTAGGGGACGATGACGTGCCCTTCCTCGTCCATGCCGCGCCGCCCGGCCCGCCCGGCCATCTGCTGGAACTCGTTCGGGATCAGCGGGCGGGTCCGCTGCCCGTCCCACTTCGACATCCGCCCGACCACAACCGCGCGCGCGGGCATGTTGACGCCCAGCGCCAGCGTGTCGGTCGCGAAGACGACGCTCATCAGACCGCGCGTGAAGAGTTGTTCGACCAGCTGTTTCAGGATCGGCAGCAGCCCGGCGTGGTGGAAGCCGAGACCCCGACGGGCCAGCCGCGCCACCAGCTGCACCTGCTCCAGTTCGCGGTCGGCGGGCTCCATCTGTCCCAGGTAGGCGGTGATCAACTCCTCGATCTGCGCGCGCGCATTCGACCCCGCCGCGCCGATGAAATCGAGGCGCAGGTTGCCGCAGAGTTCGGCGTAGCGTTCGCAATCGCGCCGACTGAAGAGGAAATAGATCGCGGGCAGGAGCTTCGCGATCCGCAATTGACGGACGATCTCGTTCGGGTGCGGCTCGTCGCGCGCCGCACCCTGTCCGCCCGGGCCGCGCCGCCTGGCCTCGCCACCGACGCGCGGGAACGCGCCTACTTGCTTGCCGGTGTGGTCGATTACCGGGCGTGCCTCGCCATCGAGGAAGTAGTAGAGGGCGAGCGGCACCGCCCGTTCGAGGTGGGTGATCAGGGTGATCGGGCGGTGCGTGCGCCCGATCCAGGCGGCGATCTCCCCGGCGTTGGAGACGGTCGCGGAGAGGCAGACGAGCTGGATGTGCTCCGGGCAGAGGATGATCGCCTCTTCCCAGGTGGTGCCGCGCTCCGGGTCGGCGAGGTAATGGATCTCGTCGAAGATGATCACATCGACCGCGTCGACCTCCCACGGCGTCTGGAGGAGCATGTTACGAAGGACTTCGGTCGTCATCACCACGATCTGCGCGTCGTGGTTCTCCGAGACATCGCCGGTCAGCAAGCCGACCGCATCGCCGTAACTGCGGCGCAGATCGCGGAACTTCTGGTTCGAGAGCGCCTTGATCGGCGTGGTATAGAAAATCCGCCCGCGCCGCCGCATCCCCTCGTAGATGCCAGCTTCCGCCACCACCGTTTTCCCGGTGCCGGTGGGTGCGGCGACCATCACCGAGTCGCCGGCCAGGAAGGTGCGGATGGCCGTTTCCTGGAAGGGGTCGAGGGCAAAGGGGTAGGTGGCGGCGAATTGCGCGACCTGACGATCGATCTCGGCGTTATCCACGACGCTCCCGACTCGAAAACTGTGCGGCACCGCGACATTCGCGGCGCGCTGATTTCATTATTGTACACCGGGCGCTGCCCCCTCGGCGGGCTTGATGCTGTCGCGACGCGGGGTGGCGCGGGCGCGACGGCATCAGGGGAGGGGCCGACGACCCACGTTCCCCGCCTCACCATCTGCGGCGGGCGGTGCGACCGGCGCGGCGGTGGGATCGTCCACGCCCTGCGCCGACGGCTGCAAGGTGAAGTTCAGCGGCACCCGCCCGCCCGCCGGAACGGTGACCATCTGTGTGGCGGTATAGGTGCCACCGGAGGCGGGCGAATAGGTCACGTTGACGCGCACGGTGCTCGCGGGAACGCCGCTGAGGGCGTAGACACCGCCATCATCGGTCCGCGTCGCCCCACTGTCGGTGGCTACCACCGCCCCGGCGGCGGGCGCGCACTGCTGCCCGGTGCAGAACCGGATCGTACCGAAGATCGTCCCGGTACGCGCCGGGGCGGGCGTCGCCGCCGTTGTGGCGATCGGCGCGCCGGTCGGTGCGGCGGTCGCGGCCCCGGTTGGGGTCGGGGGTGCCGCCGTCGGACTCGGGGTGATCCTGACCGTGGGCGTCGCGGTCGGCGCGACCGCCGCGACCGTCGGCGGCGCGACCGTCGGGACAACCACAGTCGGAGGGATCGCGGTCGGCTCCGGCAACGCCGTCGTCGGCACGATGGCGGTCGGCTCCGCAGGCTCCACGGTCGGGGCGATAGTCGGGCGCGGCGGCGCGGGCGTGTTCAGCGGCGGGCGCTGGGTCGGAGGGCGGGTCGTGGGAGTGGACACCGGTGGAGGCACCGTCGCGATCGGCTCTGGCGTCGGGACATCTTCTACCGTGGCCGTCGCGATGGCGGTCGCGGGCGGCGGCGCAGTGACGGTCGGGCGCGGGGTCGCGCTCGCGCTCGGCGTGGCCGGGACGATACCGCGCGGCACGAAGCGCTCGGCGGCCTCGGCATAGCGCCCGAGCGTCGTGCGCCCGCCGACGACGAGGACCGCGCCATCGCGCAGCAAGACGGCCCGCCCGCCGGTGCGCGCGATCGGAGAAGCAACGCGCACCCAACCATCGCTGGCCGGGTCGTAGCGCTCGGCGCTCCCCGCCGGCGTCGCCGCCTCGCGCTCGTGGCCCCCCGCGACGAGCACGCGCCCATCGAGGAGGCGGGTCGCGGTCTGCTCCGCGCGCGGCGTGCCGAGTCCGCTCGCCACCGACCACACGCCGCGACCGGGATCGAAGAGTTCCGCCGCCGCGGTGGTGTTCCCACCACCAACCCGTCCCCCGGTCACGAGCACCTGCCCATTCGTCAGCAACGTCGCGGTCGCGTCGGCCCGTGCGAGCGAGAGATCGCCGGTCAGCGTCCAGCTGCCACTGACGATATCGAAGAGTTCCGCCGTCGCGCCGAGTTCGCGCTGGCCGTTCGCACCGCCGGCCTCACCTCCCGCGATCAGCACCCGCCCATCGCTCAACAGCGTGGCGGTATGGCCGACCCGGGCGCGGGCGGGCGGGGTCGTCAGGGTCCAGGTGTTGCTGACGGGGTCGTACAGCTCGGCGCTCGCCACCAGCCGCGCCTGTCCGGTCGCCGCATCGAGCGCCTCTCCGCCGACAACCAATACCTGTCCGGTCGCCAGCAACGTCGCGGTCTGCCCGCTGCGCGGCTGATTCAGCGGCGCTCCGCCGCGCCAGCGACCGGCGACCGGATCGAAGAGTTCCGCCGTCGGGGTCGTGCCGATCGCGCCAGACGGCGCGATCATCCCCCCGACGATCAGCACCTCCCCGGAAGGGAGGAGCGTCGCGGTGTGCCCGCTGCGCGCGAGGCCCAGCGAAGGGGCCGCTGTCCAGCGATTCGCCTGCGGATCGTATTGCTCGACACTGGCGAGCGGTGCGCTCCCACCTTCTCCCCCGACGACCAGCACCCGACCATCGGCGAGGAGGGTGGCGGTGTGCCCCGCGCGCCCGAAACCGAGCGTACCGGCGGCGACCCACTCGCCAAACGCCGTATTCACCGGGGTTGCGGGTGTCTCGATGGGAGTGGCGGGCATGACACGGGTCGGTGTCGCGCCACCGGGCGTGCCACCGGCGCTGGTCGTCGCCGTCGGCACAACCGGCAGCGGCGTCGGCGTCGTGGAGCCGGCAAGGCTACAGCCCACCAGAAGGAAGAGCGCGGTGAGGGCGGCGGCGGGAGGGAAGTACCAACGACGCAGTGCCAGCGAAACGGCAGACGTTTTGGTCGGCCTATGCCCGGTCATGTGGCGGGACTCCACCTTCGGCGCAGCGATGTAAGCGCATTCATAACACGCTAGTATAGGGTGCGGACGTGTGGCTTGACCAATAAGGCTGCGCCGCGCGGCGCAGCCACGGTCCTGTAGGGCGGCAGCGTGCGGCGCAGCTATGGCCCTGTTGCGGTGGCGAAGAGACGCGCGATCTCGTCGGCGGCGAAGGTCGGCAGCGGCACCTCTTGCTGACCGCGCCGTAACACCAGGCCCGCTTCGGGCGGGGTATATTCGCCGATCACGGTCGCCGCGATCCCCGCCGCCTTCAGGTCGGCCAGCACGCGCGGCACAGCGGCAGGCGGCACCCCCGCCAGCAACGAACCGGAGGCGATCAGGCCGAGCGGGTCGAGTCCGTAATCGGCGCAGAGACGCGCGGTTTCCGGGTAGAGCGGGAGCGCATCGCCAGCGATTCGCACGCCCAACCCGGCGGCGGCGGCGAGTTCCGCCAGTCCGGTCGCGACGCCGCCCTCCGTCGGATCGTGCAGCACCGTGGCCCCCGCCTGGAGCGCGATGCGCGCGTCGCGGGCCACGCTGATCCCCGGCTCGTGCAAGAACGCGGCGCAACGGTCGGCGAAGGCCGCACCGTGCCGCGCGGCCACCTCGGCGGCGCGCTCCCCGGCGATGATCGCCGTTCCCTCGACGGCCAGCGCCTTGGTCAGGATGATCAGGTCGCCCGCCCGCGCCGCGCCCGGCTGTACCAGTTGCGCGCGCTCCACCTCGCCCAGCAGGGTGCCGACCAGGATCGGGCGATCGAGACCGTGGGTGATCTCGGTATGGCCGCCCGCCAGGGCGATGCCGAGCGGCAGGCAGGCGGCGTGCAACCCGGCGAAGATCGCCTCCACCAGCGTGGCGGTCGTGCGCCCTTCGGGGAGGAGCGCGGTCACCAGCAGCCAGCGCGGCGTCGCCCCCAGACAAGCGAGGTCGTTGGCGTTGATGTTGACGAGATACCAGCCGATCTCCGCCGTAGCAAAGGTGATCGGATCGCTCTTGACCACCAGCGTCCGGGTCTCATCGATGGCAATCGCCGCCGCGTCCCGTCCGATGCCGGGGCCGACGATCAGGCGCACATCCGGGGTGGCGTAGCGCCGCAGCAACCGTTCGAGCAGCGCGCTCGGCAACTTCCCCAGGGGCAGGACATCTTCCACTGCGGCCTCACCATCATCGCTGTCTTCGACGCCGCCACACAGTAACGGCGCATCGGCAGATGGCTCGCGGCGATGCCGGGCAGCGACACGCATCAGCCCTCGTGCGAGCGGCTACTATACGAACGGCCTCGGGAAGCGTCAAACCGACTGTGGGGATCGTGGCTACGGGGAAGGGCTGTGCTATACTACAATGTGGCGCAACGACCGCGTTCGTGCCAAATAGACACGCTCCCGGACTGATTCGCGGTGTGCCCGATAGCGTACATATCGGGTCCGCGACGGGATGAGGGGAGCGGAAGTACAACACGCTGAAGGAGGCAACAGGCATGGCGACGGCAGCGACCGAGCGACCCCGCAATCCGATGGACCCCGAAACCGAGCGGCAGACGCTGACGCGGCTCCTCGAAGCAGGCGTCCACTTCGGGCACCAGAAGAAGCGCTGGAATCCGAAGATGGCCCCTTATGTGTTCACCGAGCGCAATGGGATCCACATCATCGACTTGCAGAAGACCGTCAAACTCCTCGATGAGGCCGCCGAGCGGGTCGCCGATGTCACACGACGTGGCGGGCGGATCCTCTTCGTCGGCACCAAGAAGCAGGCGCAGGACGTCATCAAGCGCGAGGCGGACCGCAGCGGCCAGCACTACGTCAACCAGCGCTGGCTCGGTGGCACGCTCACCAATTTCGTGACGATCCGCACGCGCCTCCGCTACATGCGGAACCTCGATACGCAGATGCACAGCGGCACCTTCGAGTTGCTGCCGAAGATCGAGCAAATCAAGCAGCAGCACAAGTTCGAGAAGCTAGAGCGGATGCTCGGCGGGATCCGCGACATGGACCGCCTCCCCGCGATCGTCTTCGTGATCGATCCGAAGCGCGAGCAGAACGCGATCGCCGAGGCGTTGCGTCTCGGGATCCCGATCATGGGCATGGTCGATACGAACTGCGATCCCGATCAGGTCGATTTCGTCATCCCATCCAACGACGACGCGATCCGCGCGATCCGCGCGATCGTCAGCCGTATCTCCAACGCGGCGCTCGAAGGGCGCGGCCTGAGCAGCGCCGAAGGACTCACGTTCGGCGAGATGATCGACGCGCCGCCGACGGTCGACACAGCCGACGACGAGACCCCAGCGGACGAGACGGCCACAGAGACGGCGGAGCCGGTCGCCTGATCGTGATCGCGCCGCGACAAGGACGCTCATAACGATTCAGCGTGCGGACCGTGGCCCGCACGCGACGAGGGAAGGAAGAGTAAGGGAGAGCATGGCGAAGTTTGGGGCCGCCGAGGTCAAGGCACTGCGCGAGCGTACCAATGGCGGGGTGATGGACTGCCGCAACGCTCTCGCAGAGACCGACGGCAATATCGACAAGGCGGCGGAGCTGCTGCGCCTGCGCGGCATCGCCAAGGCGGGCAAGAAGTCCGACCGCGAGGCGCATCAGGGGCTGATCGAGTCCTACATCCACGGCGCGCGGATCGGGGCGATGGTCGAGCTGAATTGCGAGACCGACTTCGTCGCGCGCAACGAGGCATTCCGCTCGCTCGCTCGCGAGATCGCGATGCAGGTGGCGTCGATGAATCCGCGCTACATCAGCGCGACGGAGCGGGCGGCGGAGATCGCCGACGACGACCCGGACCATCAGGCGCTCCTCGACCAGACCTACATCCGCGACAGCAAGAAGACGATCGGGGATATGGTCAAGGAAGGTATCGCCACCCTCGGCGAGAATATCGTCGTGCGGCGGATGGTGCGCTTCGAGCTCGGCAAGGGTGCCGCGTCCGATGCGAACGGCGAGGCCGCGACCACGACCGCATCCTAACGCATCAGCGCACCGCCGCCCCACCCCTTGGGGCGGCGGTGTCTTGCGTAGCGCACGATAAAGGGGAAGGATGAGCATGACGGAAGCGCTGGAGACGCCGATGGCGATGCGGTACTCGCGTGTCCTGCTGAAACTCAGCGGCGAGGCGCTGATGGGCGCGCAGCCTTTCGGCATCGATCCGACGGTGATCGCGCAGATCGCGCAGGAGATCGCGCAAGTCTGCCGGTCCGGCATACAGGTGGCGGTCGTCGTCGGCGGCGGCAATATCTGGCGCGGCCTCTCGGCGGCGGCCACCGGCATGGATCGCGCCAGCGCCGATTACGCCGGGATGCTCGCGACGGTCCTCAATGGCCTCGCGCTCCAGGATGCGCTAGAACGGATCGGCATGCACACGCGCGTCCAGACGGCGATCGAGATGCCGGAAGTCGCCGAGCCCTACATCCGGCGGCGGGCGATCCGCCACATGGAGAAGGGCCGCGTCGTCATCCTGGCCGCCGGGACCGGTAACCCCTATTTCACCACCGATACCGCCGCCGCCCTGCGTGCGGTGGAAATCGGGGCGCAGGTATTGCTGATGGCGAAGAATGGCGTCGATGGCGTCTACAGTGCCGATCCGCGCCACGACTCGACGGCGAAGCGCTTCACGCACATCACCTATCTGGAAGCGTTGCAGCGCAATCTCCGCGTCATGGACGCCTCGGCCCTCTCGCTCTGCATGGACAATGGCACGCCGATCATCGTGTTCGATCTGAATCAGTCCGGCAACATCCTTCGCGCGGCGAGCGGCGAGCCGATCGGCACGATCGTCTCGGCGACGATGCCGGAAGAAATCGCCGACTGAGGCGTCCGCGCGATTGTTACGGCACCGCTGTAATCCCGGCGACCCGGCGCGCGTTTGCTAAACGGGTGGGTTACGACGAGAAGCGGATGGATTACGACGAGAAGATGGAGGGGGTGAGGCGATGATCGAAGAAGTGATCGACGAAGCACGCGGGCGGATGGAAAAGGCGATCGAGGCGCTCAATCGCGAGCTCGCCACCGTACGCACCGGACGCGCCACGCCCTCGCTCGTCGAGCGGGTGATGGTCGAGCAATACGGCACCGATATGCCCCTGAATCAGCTCGCCAATATCTCCGCACCGGAAGCGCGCCTGCTGACCATCGCTCCGTGGGATAAGAGCGCGATCCCGGCGATCGAGAAAGCCCTGCGTAGGTCGGAACTCGGCTTCAACCCGACGAGCGACGGCGCGCTGATCCGCATCGCCATCCCGCCGCTGACCGAGGAGCGCCGGAAGCAGATGGTCAAGATGGTCGGGGGCAAGGTCGAGGACGCCAAAGTCGCGGTTCGCAATATCCGCCGCGACGCGATGAATCAGGCGCGCGAGTTCAAGGACGAGAAGATGATCTCCGAGGACGACGAGCGTCGCGCCGAGACGCAGATCCAGGAGACGACCAATAAGTTCACCGCGCAGGCGGAAGAACTCGGCAAGACCAAAGAGCGCGATCTGATGCAGGTCTGAGGCGGTGACGCGACACCGGAACGCCGCAGCGCAGCGAGGGGGCGCGATCGTATGGTGAGCCATACGCCGACAGCGGACAACGAAGGGGCGGGCGCGGTGCCGTCGATCGAGGGGGTGCCGCGTCATGTCGCCATCATCATGGATGGCAATGGTCGCTGGGCGCAAGAGCGGGGTCTGCCTCGCACCTTCGGGCACGACGCCGGGACCGAGAACATCCGGCGGATCGTGCGCGCCGCCGTTGAACTCGGCATCGAGTATCTGACCCTCTGGGCCTTTTCGACCGAGAACTGGAATCGCCCTGCCGATGAAGTACAGACGATCATCTCGCTGATCGCCCGCTCGATCGAGCGCGAACTCGATGATCTCGATCGGGAAGGGGCACGGCTGCTCCATATCGGCTCGCTCCAGGGGCTGGATCCCGGCCTCGCCGAGGCGGTGATCGGGGCGATCGAGCGGACGAGAGAGAACAAGAAGATCGTCCTGACCCTCGCCTTCAACTATGGCGGGCGCGCGGAAATCCTCCACGCGGTCAGGCGCATGCTCGAAGATCGTCTCGATCCGAGCACGCTGACCGAGGAAGTCTTCGCCCAGTATCTCCACACCCACGCCCTGCCCGACCCCGATCTGATCATTCGCACGGCGGGCGAGTTCCGTTTCAGCGGCTATTTGCCCTGGCAAGGGGTCTACGCGGAATACTGGTCCGCGCCGGTCAATTGGCCCGACTTCGAGGGCAAGGATCTGCGCGAGGCGGTGGCGGTGTACGCGCGGCGTGTCCGCAAGTTCGGCGGCCTGGCCGAGACCCCGCCAACGTCGTGAGTCGGACGATAGCGACAACGGACACGGACACGCCGGAGGTCGCGCCCCGCATGGTGACCATCTACACCGATGGTGGCTGCAAAGGGAACCCCGGACCCGGCGGATGGGGGGTGGTGCTCCTCGCGGGGCGGCACCGGCGCGAACTGTCCGGCGCGGAGCCGCATACCACGAACAACCGCATGGAATTGCGCGCGGCGATCGAAGGGTTACGTGCGCTCAATCGCCGTTGCCAGGTCACGCTCGTCACCGATAGCGAATATGTAAAGAACGGCATCACCACTTGGATTAACGGCTGGCAGCGCAATGGCTGGAAGACCAAAGACAAGCAGCCGGTCAAGAATGCCGAGCTCTGGCAAGAGCTCCTCGCCCAGACCGCCCGCCACGAGCTGCACTGGCGCTGGACGAAGGGGCACGCCAACGACGCCGAGAACAATCGCTGCGACGCCCTGGCGAACGAGGCGATCCGCAAGCTGTGAGCCCGCGATCAGACGCCAAGCATCGACACCGGTAGCTGCGCGGTCGTTGCGTCGAGGAGGTCAGGGTGCTGCGCCAGCGCGCCATCAGTTCGATCTTCATCGTCGTGCTGACGCTTGGCCCGGCGCTCGCCGGGCGATATATCTTCACCTTACTCGTCACCCTCATCTTCGGATTGATCATCCACGAGTTCGAGACAATGGTCCGCCGCGCCGGCCATCGCCCCCTGTTCGGCTTCAGCTATGTCGCCCTGATCGCCATCCTCGGGGCGGGGGTGGTACAAGTCTGGGATCGCTGGGCCGCGGCGATCGTCACCGCGATCGTCCTCCTCCCGCTGGTCGGGATCATGTTCCGGCGCGACCATCGCGGGGCGCTGACCGACTGGGCGCTCACCATCGTCATCAGCCTGTACGTCGCCCTACCGGCGGTCCATTTCATCCTGCTGCGCGATCTGCCCGGCCCGCTCTACTCCTTCCTGGATGAGATCGACCGCACCGGCGGCTGGCAAACACGGGCCAATACGCTCACCACCCTGGGACTTGGCTGGTATCTCCTGGCCCAATGCGTCACCTGGCTCACCGATGTGGGCGCGTACATCGCGGGGCGGCGTTTCGGGCGGCATAAACTCGCCCCGGCGATCAGCCCCGGCAAGAGTATCGAAGGTGCCATCGGCGGGCTCGTGCTGGGGGCGATCACGGCGATGCTCTGCGCCTTCGCCTTCCATCTGCCGCTCGCGCTGCCGGTCGCGGCGCTGGTCGGGCTCGTCCTCAGCAGCCTGGGCCAACTCGGCGATCTGGCCGAATCGCTGATCAAACGGCAGGTGGGCGTGAAAGATAGCGGCACGCTGATTCCGGGCCACGGCGGGGTCTTCGATCGCCTCGATAGCCTCTTGATCGTCGCCACGGCAACGTACTACCTCGCGCGCATCTTCGGTTAGCGGAGCGCCCGCGCCTTACAGAACGGGGGGGGGGTCGATGACCGAGCAGGGGCATACAGCGACCGGCGATGGCGCACCGATCCGCATCGCGATTCTCGGGAGTACCGGCTCTGTCGGCCAGCAAACCCTGGAAGTGGTCGCGGCCCAACCCGAGCGCTTCTCGATCGTCGGACTGGGCGCGCGCGGTGGACAGCCGGAACTCCTCAACGACCAGATCCGGCGCTATAACCCGCTGCTGGTCGCCATCGAGGATGAGGCCGCGACGGCGGCGATCATCTTCCCGCACGATCGGATCGTCACCGGCGCGGCGGGGTTGGCGGCGCTCGCCACCCTCCCCGAAGCCGATCTGGTCGTGGTGGCGACCTCCGGCCACGTCGCGATCCGACCCACGCTAGCCGCGCTCGCGGCGGGCAAAGAACTCGCGCTGGCGAACAAGGAGACGATCGTCTGTGCGGGCGAGATTGTCACCGCCGCCGCACACGAGCGCGGGATCACGATCCGCCCGATCGATAGCGAGCACAGCGCACTCTGGCAGAGCCTGCAAGGAACCTCGGGCATCGCGGCGGTACGCCGCCTGCTGATCACCGGGTCGGGCGGACCGTTCCGGGGTCTCGGCGCGACCGAGTTGGCGGCGGTCACCCCCCGGAGCGCGTTACGCCACCCCACCTGGCCGATCATGGGCGGGAAGATCACGATCGATTCCGCGTCGCTGATGAACAAGGGGTTAGAGGTCATCGAGGCCCACTGGCTCTTCGAGCTCCCCTTCGATCAGATCGAGGTGCTGATCCATCCCCAGAGCATCGTCCACAGCCTGGTGGAATACGTCGATGGTGCGGTCCTCGCGCAGCTCGGCTTGCCGGACATGCGACTGCCGATCGCCTACGCCCTGAATTACCCGGAACGCCCGCCCCTCCCCTTCCCACGTCTCGATCTCCTGCAAAGCGGGCACCTCACCTTCGAGGCACCAGACCTCGCGCTCTTCCCATGCCTGCGCCTGTCGTACGAGGCCGGGCGGGCGGGCGGGTTGCATCCGACCGTCCTCAGCGCCGCCGACGAGGAGGCGGTCGCCGCCTTCCTGCGCGGCGAGCTGCCGTTCACCGGCATCCCGGCGGTGATCGAAGCGACCCTCGCCGCGTACAGCGGGACGATGACGGTGAGCCTGGAAGCGATCGAGGAGGCGGACAGGTGGGCGCGGGCGCGGGCGCGGGAGATGGTGCGACGCACCACCCGGCACTAATGCGCTACTCGTCGAGGAGCGGCGGGGTTTGTCGGCTACCGCCGGGCCGCGCTAAGACGAGCCGGACCAGGCGCACCAGGAGCCAACAGGCGAGCAGATAGACCACGATCCCGAGGAACGAGGAGATTTCCAGCGTCGAGCCGTTCCTGGCGGTCGGCGAGGCGACGATGTTGCGAAAGGGCGCGGTCAACGGCCCGGTCACCGCATAAATGAAGCGGGTGAAGCCACTCTCCTGGCTCGCGGCGATCAACTTCAGCAGCACGCGCAACGCAATCAGGATTTCCGCCAGCGCGAAGAGGTAGTAGACCAGATGCGCGGCCCAGGCGGCAGAGGAGCGCGGCGCGGATACATCACCATCGACAGCGCCCGCAAAGGCCAGTTCCGCCACATCGGCGGCCCTGCTCTCCATCTGTACGCGCAGGATTTTTCCCGGGTTCGCTCGCCGCATCGCCATACACCTGTCGCAAAAGGCGCGATCGACCGCCATTCCTGGCGGTGCCTCTAGTGTTCGTACGCATTGTACCATGCCGACGGGCAGCGAGAAGGGCCGCATCGTACGATGCGGCCCTTCCTTCATACTTACATACTTGCGGCGCGCGTTTATTGGATCGGACTACCGACTGCCAGTATCGGCGACGTTGGGGCGGTGCTGCCGCGCGGACCCGGCTCGATGGTGATCGCGATCTTCTGATACTGATCGAGATTCGCCTGGATCGCCGTGGTGGAGGTCAGGAAGACCGTCTGCGGCACCGGGTCACCCCCGTCCTTGATCAGCCAGGCTTCGTACACCTGATTCGGCTGCAAGGCCGGGAGTCCATTGACGACCAAGACCGCTTGCTGACGATCCCGCAGGTAGACCAGCTCGCCTGTGATCGACTGCCCCCCCTGTGCGGACGCCAGTTGCCAGCGCGTCGAGGCTAATTCGCCCTGCGACTGGTTCAACGCAATTTTCGTCTGATCCAACTCGGCGCGAGTCCGTTGCAAACTGCGCTGGAGGGTCAGATTCCAGGCGAGCTGCCCCAAGCCCAGTGCGAGCAACAATACCGCCGCCAGGGCGTAGATCTGGGGTGTCCGCCGCCGCAGCGGGACCGGCGCGGGGAGCACCGGCGCGCGCTGTTGCCGCTCGGCGCGCGCCTCGGCAGCGACCGCCGCGAGGATACGCGCCCGTAGCGCGGGCGATGGCGTCTCCGGCGCGGTGGCAAAAGGCAGCTGTGCCGCCGTCGCCCGGAAATCGGCCACCGCCTCGGGGCAAATGGCGCAGGTTGGCAGGTGCGCGGTGAAACGCATCAATTCCTCATCATCCAACGCATCCAACGCGTATGCCGCCGGATAGCCCTGCTCCTCGAAGGGACAACGCATATCGCTCCCTCCACTGTCCTGGTTATGAGGTGCTCCGCTCATCTTACTCGACTCCCGTGCCAGAGAGTAGCACCCGCAACTTCTGCAGACCAATCCGTAGCCGCCCTTTGACGGTGCCAACCGGTACGTGCATCGTTGTCGCGATCTCCTGCTGCGTGTAGCCGCTGAAATACGCCATCTCAATGGCGACACGCTGTTCATTCGGCAGCGTGTTCAACGACCGTTGTAGGATATCGCGTTGCACACCAAGGGATACTTCACGCCAGGGATCTTCGACCGCGAGGGCGTGTTCGTAATCCTCCAAGGGCGCATCCTGACGCGCCCTACCGGCGGTACCTCGCAAGCGGTCGATCGCCCGATGATGAACGATCGAGAGCAACCAGGTGCGGACACTCCCTCGTCCCACCTCGAAGCTCACCGCACGGCGCCAAACGCTGAGGAAGGCATCCTGCACCACATCTTCTGCGGCGTTGCGATCGTTAAGAATACGGAACGATAGACCGAAGGCCAGACCACCATACCGATCGTAGAGGGCGGCGATGGCACCTTCATCACGCTCCTGGATCGCAACCAGGAGTTGTTCGTCACTTATTACCGCCACATCGTTTGCGCCGTTACTCAACGGGACGCTTCCTCACTCACTGCTACGCACAAGCACGGAAGAAGGATCACAGCCTTCGCCACGCAGTCCCTGCAATGGAAAACCGAGTCAACGCGAGTAGTTCATCACGCCGTCATCTCTGGCAGGGTATCGATCGCGTGGAGCCTCGACGTATACGGCACCACCGCCCCTGAGAAATCACAAGCCCAGCCCCAAAAGTATACCGTATCCTACATGGTATGCTCTCGTATCCATGCTGAACGACCACCCTTTGTCGCTTCCCGATGATGATCGCCCGGTGCCAGGCGCGGTACGCGCGGGCTCCGATGGCCTCTGCCGCTGTTGCCCATAGCCTGTCTCGATGCCGATCAACCCGATCCACTCTTGCAGCAAGCGGCCCTCCTGCTACCATTTCCTGCTACGCGGTAAGCTCGACTTTGGCCCTTCGTGGATGCCGTTGGCGAATTCGCGCAGGCGGCGCTGGGGGCGCGCGTCAGGCGGCGAGGCAGGCCAGGCGCGGGGGCCGCGTGGCGGCGCGGGGCCGCTCCGCGAACCAGGCGGCCAGCCGGACGAC
>JAABUU010001898.1_pt1:2500-32277 | contig 32277 bp, 24 predicted proteins | sample 5559301 | NCBI WGS metagenome assembly JAABUU01 (sample SAMN10711884, study PRJNA513360) | rock metagenome | isolation source: Antarctica rocks | place: Antarctica: Victoria Land, Richard Nunatak white
AGGGGAGTGAAAGAGTACCTGAAACCGTGTGCCTACAAGCCGTTGGAGCCCTTTGGGGTGACAGCGTGCCTTTTGAAGAATGAGCCTGCGAGTTTGCGTTGTGTGGCGAGGTTAACCCGGGTGGGGAAGCCGTAGCGAAAGCGAGTCCGAATAGGGCGCCAGAGTCGCACGACCAAGACCCGAAGCTGAGTGATCTACCCATGGCCAGGTTGAAGCGCGGGTAAGACCGCGTGGAGGACCGAACCCACTTAGGTTGAAAACTGAGGGGATGAGCTGTGGGTAGGGGTGAAAGGCCAATCAAACTCAGTGATAGCTGGTTCTCCCCGAAATGCATTTAGGTGCAGCGTCACGTGTTTCTTGCCGGAGGTAGAGCACTGGATGGACGAGGGGGCCCAAAAGCTTACTGACTTCAGCCAAACTCCGAATGCCGGTAAGTGAGAGCGTGGCAGTGAGACTGCGGGGGATAAGCTCCGTAGTCGAGAGGGAAACAGCCCAGAACACCGGCTAAGGCCCCCAAGCGTGTGCTAAGTGGGAAAGGATGTGGAGTCGCACAGACAACCAGGAGGTTGGCTTAGAAGCAGCCACCCTTTAAAGAGTGCGTAATAGCTCACTGGTCAAGTGATTCCGCGCCGACAATGTAGCGGGGCTCAAGCACACCGCCGAAGCCGTGTCATTCACACAACAACCTGCGCCTCGTGCGCCAGGTGTGTGGATGGGTAGGGGAGCGTCGTGTGGCGAGTGAAGCGGCGGGGTGACCCAGGCGTGGACGCCACACGAGTGAGAATGCAGGCATGAGTAGCGAATGAAGGGTGAGAAACCCTTCCGCCGGATGACCAAGGGTTCCTGGGGCAGGCTAATCCGCCCAGGGTAAGTCGGGACCTAAGGCGAGGCCGACAGGCGTAGTCGATGGACAACGGGTTGATATTCCCGTACCCGCTTTGGTTCGCCCATGCCAAATCCAGTGGTGCTAACCGCCGTGAGCTGACAAAGCCTTCGGGTGGAGTCGGGGAGCCGCGGGACCCCTGCTGGTAGTAGGCAAGCGAGGGGATGACGCAGGAAGGTAGTCCAACCCAGGCGTTGGTTGACCTGGGGTAAGGGTGTAGGGCGAGTCGTAGGCAAATCCGCGATTCATGTGCCTGAGACCCGATGCCGAGCCGATCGAGGCGAAGTGGATGATCCTATGCTGCCGAGAAAAGTCTCTAGCGAGAACCATGGCGGCCCGTACCCCAAACCGACTCAGGTGGTCAGGTAGAGAATACCAAGGCGATCGAGCGAACTATGGTTAAGGAACTCGGCAAAATACCTCCGTAACTTCGGGAGAAGGAGGGCCAGGGGTTGTGTAGGGGCTTGCCCCCGAAGCGGCAACTGGTCGCAGAGACCAGCGAGAAGCGACTGTTTACTAAAAACACAGGTCCGTGCGAAGTCGCAAGACGATGTATACGGACTGACGCCTGCCCGGTGCTGGAACGTTAAGGGGACGGGTCAGCTCTTACGAGCGAAGCTCAGAACTCAAGCGCCAGTAAACGGCGGTGGTAACTATAACCATCCTAAGGTAGCGAAATTCCTTGTCGGGTAAGTTCCGACCTGCACGAATGGCGTAACGACTTCTCGACTGTCTCAACCATAGGCTCGGCGAAATTGCACTACGAGTAAAGATGCTCGTTACGCGCGGCAGGACGGAAAGACCCCGGGACCTTCACTATAGTTTGATATTGGTGCTCGGTTCGGCTTGTGTAGGATAGGTGGGAGACTGCGAAGCTGTGACGCCAGTCATGGTGGAGTCAACGTTGAAATACCACTCTGGTCGAATTGGGTGTCTAACCTCGGTCCGTCATCCGGATCAGGAACAGTGTCAGATGGGTAGTTTAACTGGGGCGGTTGCCTCCAAAAATGTAACGGAGGCGCCCAAAGGTTCCCTCAGCCTGGTTGGCAATCAGGTGTCGAGTGCAAGTGCACAAGGGAGCTTGACTGTGAGACAGACATGTCGAGCAGGGACGAAAGTCGGGACTAGTGATCCGGCACTGGCTTGTGGAAGCGGTGTCGCTCAACGGATAAAAGGTACCCCGGGGATAACAGGCTGATCTTGCCCAAGAGTCCATATCGACGGCAAGGTTTGGCACCTCGATGTCGGCTCGTCACATCCTGGGGCTGGAGTAGGTCCCAAGGGTTGGGCTGTTCGCCCATTAAAGTGGCACGCGAGCTGGGTTTAGAACGTCGTGAGACAGTTCGGTCCCTATCCGCCGCGCGCGCAGGAGATTTGAGAAGAGCTGTCCCCAGTACGAGAGGACCGGGACGGACGAACCTCTGGTGTGACAGTTGTTCTGCCAAGAGCACGGCTGTTTAGCTACGTTCGGCAGGGATAACCGCTGAAAGCATCTAAGCGGGAAGCTCGCTTCAAGATGAGATCTCCCACAGGGTTAACCTGGTAAGGCCCCCGACGAGACCATCGGGTTGATAGGCCGGAAGTGGAAGCCTGGTAACAGGTGCAGCTGACCGGTACTAATAGGCCGAGGGCTTGACCACAAACTGCTGTTATCTGGCTTCGGCCGGACGGCATACGCGTCCACTGTGCGGTTCCCGAGATGCGGTCGGGAGCCCGACCTCAGCCCCTGTTCGCACGGGCTTAGGGCACCGCAACATCTCCATAGAGTTTCGGCGGCCATAGCGAGAGGGAAACGCCCGGCTCCATTCCGAACCCGGAAGCTAAGCCTTTCAGCGCCGATGGTACTGCACGGGCGACTGTGTGGGAGAGTAGGACGCCGCCGGACAATCTTTAGACGACGAGGGCGCACCAGTCATGGTGCGCCCTCGTCGCGCGTTCTGGACTGACAAAGGAGCACCGAGGTGACGGCTGAACGCCGGGCAGACCCGCCGTCGGGCGCCCCCGGTCCGTCCCGCAGTGGACAGCAGCGCGGCGCCAGCTCGGGCCAGTCCGGTGCTGGGAAGGCGGGCCGGGACGCGGCTCGGGCCGGGACCTCGCAGGAGTGGACCTACGATCCGCGCCGAGAAACTCGCCGGCGGCTCGCCAGAGTGGCACTGCCGGAGGATGTGCAGCCGCAAGAGCTCGATCGCGATGCCCGCCAGGAGCTCAGGACGCTGTCAAAGGACACCGCAGACCTCGTGGCCCGGCACCTGGTGATGGTCGGGCGCCTCATCGACGAGGACCCGCCTGCTGCCCTGGCCCATGCCCGGGCTGCAAAGGCGCTGGCCGGCCGGGTCGGGTCGGTGCGGGAGGCCCTAGGTCTGGTGGCGTACGCCGCGGGGGAATGGGCCGAATCGCTCTCGGAGCTGCGTGCTGCTCGGCGGATCACCGGCGAGCCGGACCACCTACCAGTGATGGCGGATTGCGAGCGCGCGCTTGGGCGGCCGGACCGGGCGTTGCTCGTGGCGCAGGACCCGCAGGCGTCCCAGTTGGCTCCTGCTGCACGCATCGAGCTGCTGATCGTGGTGTCCGGAGCGCGACGCGACCTCGGACAGGCCGATGCTGCGGTGCTGGCGCTCCAGGTGGGCGCCCTGGATGCGCCGGCCTCCCGTCCATGGGCTGCCCGGTTGCGCTATGCCTACGCTGACGCACTGCTCGACGCGGACCGTCGCGAGCAGGCCAGGCAGTGGTTCGCTAAGGCCGCTGAGGCCGATCCGGAGGGGCACACCGACGCGGCCGACCGGCTGCTCGAGCTGGACGGTGTTGTCCTGGAGGAGGATGACGACGCCGGCGAGGGCAGCAGGTCCGACCTCGCCGCCGACGGGCTGCGCGAGATGGTTGCCGGGATGGGTCGGGCTTCGGCTGGGGCGATGCAGCCGGGTCAGCCGGGTCAGGGCGCAATGGATGGGGCGGAGCAGCCGAACCACCAGGGGTGACAACCTCGCATGGTTGTCCACAGTGCGCACCTACGTCCACAGGGTTCCGCCCGGTTCACCACAGAGACGGCCTACTGCGCCAGGCTCGCGGCACGGCGGATGGACCTGGAGGAAGTGGTGGACGTGGACGTGCTGGGACGCAATCAGGTGGTGCTGGTCGGCAGGGTGGCAGCCGTACCGGAGGAGCGCACGCTGCCCAGCGGGGACGTACTGCTCCTCTGGCGGCTCGTGGTGGACCGGCCACCACCTCGCCGGGCAGCACCTGAGGGGGTGCGGATGCCGACGGTGGACACGTTGGACTGCGTCGCGTGGGCTGCCGGTGTCCGCAGGTCTGCCTCCTCGTTCTGCACAGGAGATGTCGTGAGCGTCGAGGGCTCCCTGCGCCGCCGGTTCTGGCGGGCCGGTGCAGGAGCCGTGAGCCGCTATGAGGTCGAGGCGCATAAGGTCAAGCGACTGCAACGAGCGGCCTGACTACGGTGCTGCACCCGTTCTGGCTCAGCTCAGTGCTCGAGCCTGTGGTCGCGCAGGACCAGGCCGCTGCGCGGCTTGGGCGTGAACAGGGTGGACTTGCGAGGCATCCGCTCGCCGGCGGAGGCCACCCGGGTCACCGCCTGCACCGGTGTGGGGTTCAGGAGCACTGCGGTACCGCGGGTCCGCGCCGCGGTGGCAAGTGCGGCCTCGACATCGTGTTCGTACCCGACGCTGTCCACATCGTCGGCGAGCCCCCATAGCTTGGCGATGAGGTAGAAGTGCAGGATTGAGACGTCAAGTGCCTGCCAGGCGCGACTGCGTCCTGCCGGAAGCGCCTGTTCGAGCTGTTCCGGATCGGGCCCGGTTATCAGGCGCAACCTCGAGCGGTCGCCGTCGACGAGCAGGAACGCCGGCCCGCGCTCGGCCGCTCGACCCAGCTCGAGCAGTCCGTCCTCGACGCTCCGGCCGTCGAGGTCATCGACCTGCGCGCCGGTTTGCGCTTGGCGGGCCAGGTCCGCCGTGTCCAGGCCGGGCAGCACTCGGTGGATCGCATGCACCTCGGGCCCGAAGGCGTTCGCGTCCACCAGGAACGTCAGCCCACGGTCCCACGGCCCAAGACCGCGACCGGCCTGGTGCGCCGCCGCCTGTCGCTGCAGGTAGGTGGCGTAGCGGTGGTGGCCGTCGGCGATGACGGCCGTGCGGGGACGCAGGTCGGCCGCGATGTCGGCCAGGACGGCCGGCGCGGTGATTTGCCACAGCCGGTGCCGAAGCCCGTCCGGGAGCCGGGCGTCGACCATCGCCGGCGTGGACGACACCGAGGCGACCGCGCGGCTGGCAGCACCGCCGCCGGCGTACAGCAGGAAGATCGGCTCGAGGTCGGCCTCGACGGCGGTGTAGAGCGCGAGGCGGTCTGCGACCGGACCGGACATGGTGTTCTCGTGCGGCAGGACGATGCCGTCCTCTGCCGGGGTCAGCCCCAGGGCGCCGAGCAGGCCGCGCTGGGCGTGCCCGGTGACCGGGTCGGACTGCTCGTAGACGTAGAGACCGGAGTGCACGTCCGGCACCAGGACGCCCTCGCAGGACCACGCCCGCAGCGTCGACGCGGCCCGTGCGTATCGGTCCCCGTGGTGATCGTCGTTACGTGGGAGGATCAACCGCACGACGTTGTAGCTGCTCGCCTGCTCGAGCGCCTCCACGCCGGCGGCGTCGATGACGTCGTAAGGCGGGGAGGTGAGATGCTCCAGTGGGCCGGCGACGGTTGTGGCGAAACGCAGGGCACGAAAGGGCGCGAGCTCAAGGCCGGTGGGGAACGGCGGGTGGTTCGCATCGGTTGAACGGTGAGATGTTGCTGCGCCGGAGGTCGGTGCGGTCGGTTCGGCGTCGGCGGTCATGGCCGCATGCTAGGCGGGCCCAGTCGGATGGGCGTGGCGGTACGGCGTGAGCGGGAGGGCGGTCTGCTGGACGGCAGCACCGGGACGACGACCGAAGGAGCGCGCGTGTCTGAAAGCCGGTACGACCCCCGGTACGACCCCCGTGCGCCCGAGCAGGACAAACCCAAGCCGTTCGCCGACCTCCCACCGGCCCCGCCGGACGTCGCCCCTCAGGGCGATGCCTACGACTGGTACCTGCGCGGGTTGGAGCTGTTGGACAACGGCGACGCAGCAGCAGCGGTGCAGGTCCTGGGCCACACGGTCACCGCCGACCCCGAATCCAGGATGGCCCGCGAGGCGCTGGCCCGGTCCCAGTTCGACATGGGGATGTACCCCGAGGCTCGCGAGAACTTCGAGTGGATCATTTCGATCGACCCGGCGGACGACTACGCCCAGTTCGGGTTGGGTCTGGCCGCCACGAAGCTCGGGGACCTGCCGAGCGCGGTCGAGCACCTGGCGCTCGCCGCCGCCATGCGACCCGACATCGCCTACTACAGCACCGCCTTGCGTGGCGCCCGGGCGGCACTGACAGCGTCCCGCCGCTGACCACGCAGCCGGGAGCTCCGGTCAGGGGCGAGCGCCTGGGGTCCTGCAGCCGCCCCCTGTGCCAGGCCTACGACGCGGGGCTGTATGACCTGGACGGCGTGCTCTACGTCGGCCGGCGCGGGGTCCCGCATGCAGCCGAGTCGGTCCGCGCGGCTCGGGCAGCCGGGCTGCGGGCCGCCTTCGTGACCAACAACGCCTCCCGCCGACCCGCTGACGTCGCCGAGCACCTGGCCGAGCTGGGTATCCCGGCCGAGCCCGCGGACGTGGTCACGAGCGCGCAGGCCGCCGTACGGCTGCTCAAGAGCCGGCTCCCGGCCGGCTCCCCGGTGCTCGTGCTGGGGACAGCCGGGCTCGGACAGGAGGTCCGCGACGGTGGATTTGTTCCGGTTCGTACCGTGGAGCAGGCCGGAGCTGGCGGACCGGTCGCGGTCGTCCAGGGGCTCGACCAGGCGAGCTGTTGGAGCGACCTGGCCGAGGCCTGTGTGGCCATTCGGGCCGGCGCGCTGTGGGTGGCCGGTAACAGCGACAGCACCTATCCGAGCGAGCGCGGACCGCTGCCCGGCAACGGTGCGATGGTGGCTGCACTGGTCGCCGCGACCGGCCAGCACCCCGAGGTCGTGGGCAAGCCCGAGCCGGCGCTGCACCGTGAGTCGGTGGAGCGGGTGGGAGCGCGTCGCCCACTGGTGATCGGCGACCGGCTCGACACCGACGTGCTGGGGGCCGTCCGGGGCGGGAGCGACAGCCTGCTGGTCTTGACCGGTGTCAGCGACCGCGCCGCAGTGCTCGCCGCCCCCCGCGGTATGCGCCCGACGTACGTCGCCGCTGACTTGCGCGGTCTGCTGGTCGGCCACTCTGAGCCGGTCGTGCAGGGTGGGTCCGCGCTGTGCGGGGACGCCACGGCCTGTTTCGACGGAACTACCCTGGTCACGACGGGGGACAGCGATGAGGCGCTGCGGGCGGCCTGCGCCCTCTCCTGGAGCCGCGCAGACCGCTAGGGGTTAGAGCAGTGTGCGCAGCTTGAGCAGGTCGAGCGGGCTGGCCTGCACCCGCAGCTTGCCGAGGGCCCAGGCCGACGGCACGGTCAAGCGGCCGTGCACGAGTGCCAGCAGGTCGTCGCTGGCAACGGTCAGCCGGACCTGGGCTCGGGAGGCGACGTCGCCATCCATGCTGAGGTCGCACAGGCCGTCGTCGCACAACCGTGCCGAGTAGGTCATGCCCAGGTCGCTGACGCGGCAGGACACGCTGCGGTCTACGGTGTAACGGCGGCGCAGGTCCGGGTCCACCTCCGCGAGCTTGTCGATGATCAACCGGACCGCGCTGTCGCACTCCGTCCGGCTCGCCACGTCGCCCTCCGGTCGGGATCGTCGGTGAGCGTGGACGCTACCGGACACGCGGTACCGTGCGGCCGCCGCACCGCTCCGGGCGGTCCGGAGGAGGACGTTGTGAAGGACGCGCTCAAGGGCTACCTGGAACTGGCCGGCGGTGTCACCGAGGTGACCCGGAACAAGGCCGTCGCCGCGGCCAAGGCCCTGGTCGCCCAGGGCGAGGCGACCGCCGGGCAGGTCAGCTCCCTTGCCGACGACCTGGTGGCCCAGAGCCGGAGCAACCGCGAGGCGGTGGCTGCGCTGGCGAAGTACGAGGTGGACCGTGCGCTCGGCCTGGTCGGGTTAGCCAGCAACGACGAGGTGGCCGAGCTGACCTTGCGCGTCCGTGCCCTGGAGAGCTCCCTACGCGAGCTGAGCAGGTCGGCCGGGGCCACCCCGGCCCGGCCCGCGGCCAAGAAGGCTCCGGCCAAGAAGGCTCTGGTCAAGAAGGCTCCGGTCAAGAAGGCTTCGGCCAAAAGGGCTCCGGCGAAAAGGGCTCCGGCCACGGGCTCGGCGACCGATGCCTGAGTTGCCGGCCACTCCGCTCTACCAGGACATAGAAATTGCTGTGGCGCGCCTGGATGGCTTGTCCGAGCTGCCCCTGGAGCAGCACGTCGAGGCGTTCGACGTGGTGCACCGGGCGCTGCAGGACGCCCTCGCCGAGCTCGACGGGTCCTGAGTTCCGCCTTGGCCCGGCGGGCCCGACTGGACGCGGAGCTGGTACGTCGAGGCCTGGCGCGCAGCCGGGAGCAGGCCGGCGAGCTCATCAGCTCGGGTCGGGTACTGGTCGGCGGTCAGGTCGCCGTCAAGTCGGCGACGTCGGTGGACCCGGGGACGAGCCTGCACGTGGAGGCCGACCAGGGGCCGGTCTGGGTGTCGCGCGGGGCGCACAAGCTGCTCGGCGCGCTGGCGGCCTTCGGCATCGACCCGCGCGGTCGACGGTGTCTGGATGCGGGCGCCAGCACCGGTGGCTTCACCGAGGTACTCCTGCGGCAGGGTGCCCGGCAGGTCGTCGCCGTGGACGTCGGGTACGGCCTGCTGGCATGGTCGCTGCGTACCGACGAGCGGGTCGTGGTCGTCGAGCGGGTCAACGCCCGCGCCCTCGAGCCGGAGCAGGTCGGAGGGCCGGTGGACCTGGTGGTCGCCGATCTGTCCTTCATCCCGCTCGGGCTGGTGCTGCCCGCCCTGGTGCGCTGCGCCCGCCCGGACGCCGACCTGGTGCCGATGGTGAAGCCGCAGTTCGAGGTAGGCCGTGAACGCCTGCCTTCCGGCGGCGTGGTCCGGGACCCGGACGCCCGGGCCGGCGCCGTACGCCGGGTGGCGGAGCAGGCCGGTCAGCTCGGGCTAGGCGTACGGGGTGTTGTTGCCAGTCCGCTGCCGGGGCCGAGCGGCAACGTGGAGTACTTCCTGTGGCTGCGGGCCGGCGCAGCACCCTTGGTCGAGGACGACCTGGCGCGGGCGGTCGCGCAGGGCCCTGCGTAGGTTCGTCCGGTGACCCGCTCCGTCCTGCTGCTCGCGCACACCGGTCGGCAGAAGACCGCCGACGCCGCCCGCCGCGTCGTACGTCGGCTGCAGGCCGCGGGGGTGCAGGTGCGGGTGCTCGCCGAGGAGGCCGAGGACATCGGGCTCACCGGCATCAGTGTCTGCCATGCCTCCAATGCCGCCGCCGGCGCCGAACTCGTCCTGGTGCTGGGTGGTGACGGGACCATCCTGCGGGCCGCAGAGCTGTCCCGGGACGCGGGCGTACCGCTGCTGGGGGTCAACCTGGGCCGGGTCGGTTTCCTGGCCGAGGCCGAGTCGCAGGACCTCGACCAGACGATCGAGCGGGTCCTGGCGCAGGACTACGGCGTGGAGGAGCGGCTGACCCTCGACGTGGTGGTGCACGCGGGCGGCGTCCAGACCGGCGCCGGCTGGGCGCTGAACGAGGCGTCGGTCGAGAAGGCCGCCCGCGAGCGGATGCTCGAGATCGTCCTGGAGGTGGACGGCCGCCCGCTGTCGCGGTGGGGATGTGACGGTGTGGTGGCCGCGAGCCCGACTGGGTCCACGGCGTACGCCTTCAGCGCCGGCGGTCCGGTCGTCTGGCCGACGGTGGCTGCGCTGCTCGTGGTGCCGATCAGTGCGCACGCCCTGTTCGCCCGGCCACTGGTCATCGCGCCGTCGTCGGTCATTGCGGTGGAGGTGCTGCCGAGCGGGGCTGAGGCGGTCCTGAACTGCGACGGGCGGCGTACCCTGCCGCTGCCGCACGGCACGCGAGTGGAGGTGCGACGAGGCGGGCGACCGGTGCTGCTGGCCCGCACCCCGGACCCACGCACCTTCACCGACACCCTCGTGGAGAAGTTCGACCTGCCGGTCGAGGGTTGGCGGGGGCGCGCCGAACACTGAGCGCCGAACACCGAGCGCTGAGCACCAAGCGTCGGGGCGCGGCGCCGGCGGGCCTCGGCCTCCAACGCCCCGCCGCGGCCTAGTGTCGCGGGCGTGCTCGAGCAGATGCGCATCCAGGGGCTCGGCGTCATCGATGACGCGGTGCTGGAGCTCGACCCGGGCCTGACCGTGGTCACCGGTGAGACCGGGGCGGGCAAGACGATGGTCGTGCAGGGCTTGTCGCTGCTGTTCGGGGGCCGGGCCGATGCGGGGCGGGTGCGGCCCGGTGCCGCCCGCGCGCTCATCGAGGGTCGGCTCCGGCTGCCGGGCGCCCACCCCGCGGTCGACCGGGCCGTGGACGCCGGAGCCGAGCTGGATGAGGGGGACCTGCTGCTGTCCCGTAGCGTCGCCGCCGACGGCCGGTCCAGGGCGCACCTCGGCGGCCGCAGCGTGCCGCTGTCGGTGCTGTCCGAGCTGGCCGACTCGGTGCTGGCCGTGCACGGACAGAGCGACCAGCAACGGCTGCTTGCGCCGGTGCAGCAGCGCCGCGCGTTGGACCGGTACGCCGGCGACGACGTCCTGGACAGGTGTCGGCGGTTCCAGGAGCTGTGGGCCCGGCGGCGTACCGTCCGGGCGAGCCTGGTTGAGCTCAGCGGCGCCCTGGCTGAGCGCCAGACAGAGGCCGATCTGCTTCGGCTGGGGATTGCCGAGGTCGAGGTCGCCCAACCGGCCGCCGGTGAAGGCGCCGTGCTGTCCGCGGAGATCGAACGGCTGGCCAACGCCGACGACCTGCGGACCGCGGCGGCGACCGCGCAACAGGCGCTGACCGGTGACGAGGGCGGCGGGGACGTCGACGCTCTGCAGCTGCTCACCGCAGCCAGACGCACCCTGGAGGCCGCGTCCTTCCACGACCCGGCGCTCGGCGCACTCGCGGTGCGGGTCGCCGAGGCGGGCTTCCTGGCCGCCGACGCCGCAGCCGACCTGGCCTCCTACGCCGCCGCCGTCGATGCCGACCCGAACCGGTTGTCCTTCGCTCAGGAGCGGCTGGCGACGCTCACCGCACTGGTCCGGCGGCACGCGGCCACGGATGTGGACGGGGTGCTGGACTGGGCTGCGCGCGCCTCTGACCGGCTACTGGAACTGGACGGGACCGACGACCGCGTCGGCGCCCTGACCGAGCAGGACGCGGGGCTGGCGGCCGAGCTCGGTGTCCTGGCGGCGGAGCTCAGCGGGGCCAGGACGTCGGCAGCCGAGCAGTTCGGGCGGGCAGTGACTGCCGAGCTGGCCGCCCTGGCGATGCCGCAGGCGGTGGTGACGGCGCAGGTCACCCAGCGCGAGGCCCCGGACGGGCTGGAGGTCGCCGGACGTCGCCTTGCTGCCTCGGCCGACGGCGTCGACGACGTCGAGCTGCTGCTGGTGCCCCACCCGGGTGCACCGGCGCGCGCCCTGCACAAGGGCGCCTCCGGCGGGGAGCTCTCGCGAGTCATGCTGGCCGTCGAGGTGGTCTTCGCCGGCTCGGACCCGGTGCCGCTCATGGTCTTCGACGAGGTCGACTCCGGGGTCGGCGGGAAGGCCGCCGTGGAGGTCGGGCGGCGGCTGGCCCGCCTCGCCCGCGACCACCAGGTCGTGGTCGTCACCCACCTGCCGCAGGTCGCCGCCTTCGCCGACCGGCACCTGCTGGTCCTCAAGAGCGACCAGGGCAGCATCACGCGCAGTGGCATCGCCGCCCTGGACGACGTCGCGCGGGTCGCCGAGCTGTCCCGGATGCTGGCCGGGCTCGACAGCGGCCTGGCCCGTGGCCACGCCGAGGAGCTGCTCGCGGCAGCCACGGCCGCCAAGTCCGGCTGAGGGCGCCGCGCCGCCGTACCCAGGCCGGCTGAGCGCGGCGCAGCGCCGTACACGGGCCGGCCTGGCATCATCGGGGCGTGCGGCTGATGGCGGGACGGCGGAACCGCCAACCGGTGCGCCTGCCCGGGACCCTGGGCGTCGTCCGGCTGGACCGCCGTACCAAACAACTTACGAAACGGCTCAAGCCCGGGGACATCGCCGTCCTGGACCACGTGGACGTGGACCGCGTCAGCGCCGATGCCCTGGTGGCCTGCCGGGTCGCCGCGGTCGTCAACGCGGCCCCGAGCACCAGCGGGCGCTACCCCAACTCCGGTCCCGGGATCCTGGTCCGCGCCGGCATCCCGCTGCTGGACGGCGTGGGCCGCGAGGTCTTCGCCGACCTGGAGGAGGGCGACGCCGTCCGGCTCGATGGGGACACCCTGTACGCCGGTGCGGTCCCGATCGCGACCGGCGTGCGGCAGGACGCCGACAGCGTCGCGTCCTCGATGCTGGAGGCGCGGGCCGGCCTGGCCAGCCAGCTGGAGGCCTTCGCGGCGAACACGATGGAGTACCTGCTCAAGGAGCGCGACCTGCTCCTGGACGGCGTGGGTGTCCCGGAGATCCGTACCCGGCTCGAGGGCCGGCACGTACTGATCGTCGTACGCGGCTACGACTACAAGCAGGACCTGGCTGTGCTGCGGCCCTACATCCGGGAGTACCGCCCGATCCTGATGGGGGTGGACGGGGGCGCCGACGCGCTGCTCGACGCCGGGTACACGCCGGATCTGATCGTCGGCGACATGGACTCGGTCTCCGACCTCGCATTGACCTGTGGCGCCGAGGTGGTGGTGCACGCCTACCGCAACGGGGTGGCGCCCGGCCTGGTGCGGGTGCAGGACCTGGGGGTGGCGGCGGTCCTGTTCCCTGCCGCCGGGACCAGCGAGGACGTCGCGATGCTGCTGGCGGACGTCAAGGAAGCCGCCCTCATCGTTGCCGTAGGCACGCACGCCACGCTGGAGGAGTTCCTGGACAAGGGCCGCGCCGGGATGTCCTCGACCTTCCTCACCCGGCTGCGCGTCGGCGGCAAGCTGGTGGACGCCAAGGGCGTGAGCCGGCTCTACCGGAGCCGCATCTCGAGCCTGTCGTTGGTCTTGCTCGTATTCGCCACCCTGGTCGCCATGCTGGCCGCGGTCTACGTCTCCTCGGCCGGGAAGGCATACGGCAGCCTGCTGGCCGACAAGTGGCACGATCTGGTGTTCTACCTGTCGAGCCTGTTCTGACGTGGCGTCGGGTTCGATCCCCTGCTCGGACATGACTTACGGTCGCGGTGTGATCTCCCCACCCGCCCTGGCCAGGAGCGCTGTCGTTGGTTGACTTCCGCTACCACCTCGTCTCGATCATCGCGATCTTCCTCGCGCTCGCCGTCGGCATCGTCGTGGGGACGACCGCCCTCAACGGCACGGTGCTGGACAACCTGCGCGGCTCGATCAGCTCCCTGTCGGGTGACAAGCGCAGCCTGGAGGGCAACGTCAAAGACCTGCGGCAGACGGTGTCCAAGGACGACGCCTTCGCCACCCTGGTCACCCCGACCCTGATCAAAAATCAGCTCACCGGGCAGAAGGTGCTCGTCGTCAGCACGCCGGACGCGCCGGGCGAGCTGCGTGACGCACTGCTCAAGCAGGTCGTCGGAGCCGGCGCGGAGGTCACCGGCCAGCTCCGCCTCAAGCCCGACCTGCTCGACCCGACCAAGACCTCGGCGGTCGACGACCTCGTCGCCAACCTCGGTCCGCCGACGGGCGCCGCACCCGGCTCGTCCGCGCAGCGGGCCGGGGCCGAGCTGGCGAACGCCCTGGTACGCCGATCGGGCGCGCCCGCCTCCGGTGCGACGGCACAGAAGGTGCTCGGCGGGTTCACCGGCGCCGAGCTGCTCGTGGTCGAGACCGATGTGGTGCAACCGACCGCGACCCTCGTGCTGGTCGTGACCGGGCCGCCGCCGGCTCCGACACCCGACCTCCGGCAGCGCAACGCCGCAGCCGTGGCGGTGGCAGCAGCCTTCGGCAGCCGCGCGGGCGTCGTCGTGGTCGGGCCGGCCGGCGCCGCGGAGGCCCCTAGCGTGCTGCGGGTCCTGCGCGACGACGCGACGCTGACTGGCCGCGTGTCCTCGGTCGACGACGCCGACAGCCCCTTCGGACGCATCTCGACCGTCTTCGCCCTGCACCAGCAGGTGGCCGGCAGCGCCGGTCGTTACGGCACCGGTCACGGCGCGCAGGCGCCGGCGCCGACGCCCACGCCCAGCCGGTGAACGGGCGGCCCGGGTCCGCTGCAGCGGCCGGGGCTGTGCTGGCCTTGCTGGTCGACGCGGTGCTGCACCGCGCGAACCTTGGGGAGGTGACCCGCTGGCAGCGCCCAAACCACCGCGGCGCCAGCGTCAGCCTGCTGTCCGGGCCGGCGCTGGCCGTGGCTGCCACCGCCACGAGCGGGCTGCCACCTGCCGCGGCGGCAGCAGCCGGGCTGGGTGCAGCGGCGATCGGTCGCTACGACGACGCTGTCGGCGGAGCCGGCGGGGTCGGCGGCGCGGCCGGCGCCAGGGGGCTGCGTGGCCACGGCGCAGCGCTGCGGCAGGGCCGAGTCACGACCGGGTCGGTCAAGGTGCTCGGCGTGGGCGGGGCCGGGCTGCTCGCCTCCGTCCTGCTGCCTGGTCGCCGACCAGTGGCCGACGTGGTGCTCGACGCGAGTCTAATGGCGGGCACGGCGAACCTGGTGAACCTGTTCGACCTGCGTCCCGGGCGTGCCCTGAAGGTGGTGGTCCTCGGCTCGGCCGTTCTCGGGCTCCCGGGGCCGGCCGGCGCTGCGGCGGCGCTGCTGCCGGCCGACCTGCGGGAGCGCTCGATGCTGGGCGATGCCGGCGCGAACGCCCACGGGGCGCTGCTCGGGCTCGCGGTCGCCTGCCGCGTGAGGTCCCGGCGGCGGCGTACGGCCGTGCTCGGGGCGCTCGTCGCTCTGACCGCGGCCAGTGAGGTCGTGTCCTTCTCGCGGGTGATCGACGCGTGCCCGCCGCTGCGCTGGCTGGACCGGCTCGGCCGGCTGCCGTGAGGACCCGCACGCTGGCCGGCGCCGCGGCCGGGATCGGCGCCGTCACTGCCCTGGCCCGGATCGGCGGCTTCGGACGTACGGCCGTGCTCACCCGGACCCTGGGTCCGGGTTGTGTGGGGGACACCTACCAGACGGCGAACCAACTGCCGAACGTGGTGTTCGAGGTCGTCGCCGGGGGAGCGCTCGCCGCTCTCGTCGTACCGCTGCTGGCCGGAGCGGTGTCGGCGGGTGATCGAGGGACCGCCGGCCGGACGACGAGCGCGCTGCTGACCTGGACGGTCATGATCCTGCTGCCCATCACGGTGCTGGGTGTGCTGGCTGCCCCCTTCGCCCTGCACGTGGTCGCCGGTGGCAGCCCGCGCTGCGGCCACGCCCTGCTGGAGGTCGGCGCCCGGCTGCTGCGAGTGTTCATGCCGCAAGTCGTGCTCTACGGGCTGGGCGTCGTGCTCACGGGGGTGCTGCAGGCCCACCGCCGGTTCCTCGGCCCTGCCCTGGCCCCGCTGCTGTCCAGCCTGGTGGTCATCGCCGCCTACCTCGCGTACGCCGGCCAGGGGCGGGTCCCCCTGGAGCGCCTGGGCGGTGCCCGCGAACTCACTCTGTCGGTCGGCACCACGCTCGGTGTCGCCGCGCTCGTCCTGCCCCTGCTGCTGCCCCTGCGCCGGTGCGGCCTGCCGCTGCGCCCGACCCTGTCTTTCCCGCCCGGCGTCGCGGCCCGGGCCCGTTCGCTCGCTGCGGCCGGCGTCGCGGGTCTCGCCGCCCAACAGGTGGCCCTGCTCGTTGCGCTGCGGCTGGCCAACGGCGGGCAGCGCGGCGATGTCGTGGTCTTTCTGGTCGCCACCGCCCTGTTCCTGCTGCCCTGGGCGGTGCTCGCCGTCCCCGTTGCCACCACTGCCTTCCCCGAGCTGAGCGCCGCCGCCGAGACCGGCCAGGAGAGCGCGTACGCCGATGTGGCCGCCGGCGCGCTGCGAGCCGTGCTCGTCCTGACCGCCGGCGCCGCCGCACTGCTTGTCGCGGTCGCCGGGCCCGCGGCCGGTGTGCTCGTGCTCGGCGCACCGGGGCCGGACCGGGTCGCGGCCCTGGCCGGGGCGATCCGGGCCTTTGCCCCCGGGCTGGTCGGCTACGGGTTGCTCGCGCTGCTCGGCCGGGCCCTGTACGCCCGGGGAGACGCCCGTACTCCCGCCGCCGCCACCGTCACCGGCTGGCTGGTCGTCGCGCTCGCCGACCTGGCCCTCGTCCACCTGGGGACGGGACGCGTCGTCGCCCTCGGGCTCGGGAACACCATCGGCATGACGGCCGCCGGCCTGCTGCTGCTGCTCGGACTCCGGCGGGCCTGCCCGGCGGCGCTGGACGGGACGTTGCGGACCTCGGTGGTCAGCCTGGCCACCGGGGCGGCCGTCGCCGGGGGCGCGCTGCTGCTCCGGATCAATGGCGGCGGGTCGCCAGCCGGTGCCCTGCTGATCGGGGTGGTCGCGGCCGGTGCGGCCTCGGCTGCCTACCTCGGGGCCGTCCGGGTGCTCGACCCGGGTGGGTTGCGGGCGCTGTCGCGTGACTGAGGTGCGGGTCCTGCTGGTCCTGGCCACCTCCACCGGCGGAGTGGGGCGCCACGTCCGTTCCCTCGCCGCCGGTCTCACCATCCAGGGGGTCACGGTGGATGTCGCCGGGCCGGCCTGCACGCAGGAGGTGTTCGGCTTCCCGTCCTTCGAGGTGGTCCGGATCGGGACCCGGCCACGACCCCTGCGGGACGCGCGGGCGGCCCTGCGGCTGCGCCGGCTCAGCCGCACCGTCGAGGTCGTGCACGCGCACGGGCTGCGCGCCGGAACCCTCGCTGCGGCAGCGGCGGGGCGCCGGCGTCGCGGCCGCCCGGCCCTGGTGGTGACCTGGCACAACGAGGCCTCCGGTCGGGTTGGCCGGCTGCTGCAGCGCTACCTCGCTCGGCGCACCGACGTGACCCTTGCCGCCTCCGCTGACCTGCTCGCGAGGGCCCTGCGGTCGGGCGGCCGCGACGTGCGGCTGGCACCGGTCGCCGCGCCGACCCGGGCGCCGACCGGCACCGATCCGGGGCTCGGGCACCCGCTCGTGCTGGCGGTCGGCCGGCTGCACCCGCAGAAGGGGTACGACACCCTGCTGGCCGCCCTGCCGCTGCTGGGCGAATGCGTGGTCGCCGTCGCGGGGGACGGTCCCCTTCGCGCCGAGTTGGCCGCTGCAGCTCCGCAGGTGCGGTGGCTGGGCCAACGCGAGGACGTCGCCGACCTGCTCGCCGCCGCCGACGTCGTGGTCCTACCGAGCCGGTGGGAGGCGCGGTCGCTGACCGCCCAGGAAGCGTTGCGCGCCGGTCGCCCGCTCGTCGCAACGGCCGTCGGCGGGCTGCGGGAGCTGCTGGCCGAGGGCGCCGTCCTCGTCCCTCCGGGCGATCCGCAGGCATTGGGGCGGGCGGTGCGCGCCCTGCTCGACGACCCCCGGGCGGCCCGTGAGCTCGGGGAGCGCGCCCGGACCGTCGCGGCCAGCTGGCCGGACGAGCAGGACACCGTACGGCAGGTGGCCGCTGTCTATGCCGAGCTGGTGGGATGAGGCGGCCGGCCGCTGCGTTGCTCGCGCTCGTCGTCGTGATGATCTGCGCTGCGGCGCCGACTGCCTGGGCAGGCACGACCAGCCCAGCGCCCAGGGCCTGGGCAGGCGCGGCCAGCGCCGATCCCGAGCCGGCCCGGATCGCGGTGATCGGCGTCACCGGGCTGCGGTGGGACGACCTCGGCGCGCTGACACCGACTCTGCAGCGACTGGCCGGGCAGGGCTCGGTCGGCGCGTTGTCGGTCAAGACCGCCGCAGCTCGCGACTGCCGGGCCGACGTCTGGCTGACCCTGGGGGCCGGGGACCGGGTGCGCGCCGGTTCCGGCGGTCGCGAGAGCTGCCCGGATGCGGTGCTTGGACCGGAGGCACTGCCCCAGATCCGCGCCGACGTCGCGACCCTGCCGCGCGATGCCGTGGTCGGCGAGCTCGCCGTGGCCCTGGGCGCGGGGTGCGTGACGGCCGAGGGCCCGGGCGCCCTGCTCTCGATCGCCGGTGCCGCCACCGGTGCAGCCTCCGGCGGCTGCCCGCGCGGGCGGGGGACTGTCCGGCTGGTCGACGCCGGGATCGTGCACCACGACGGCCGGCGCAGGGGGGACCTGGCCGCGGCCGACGACCGGGTGTCCCGGGCGCTCGACGGCGTCGGGACGGTCCTGGTCGTCGGCGCCGGGGAGTCGGGGCGAGACCTGGAGCACCTGCACGTCGCCCTCGCCGTTGGGCCCAGCTTCGGCCGGGGCGCGCTGGTCTCGGCCAGCACCCGGCGTACGCCGTACGTGCAGGTGATCGACGTCGCGCCCACCATCCTGCACCTGCTCGGGCTGCCGCAACCGGCGGCGATGTCGGGTCAGCCCTGGCGGACCAGTGGCGCCGCACCGAGCCGGGCCCGGCTCGCCGACCTGGACCGGCGGGCGCGCGGGATGCGCGAACTCACCGTGCCGTTCTTCGTCGGGCTCGTCGCCTTGATCGCCCTGGTCCTCGGGTCAGCCCTGGCGACCGGCCGAACCGGTCGTGTCCGCACCGTCCGCACGGTCCGGGCCCTTCGCCTCGCGGCCCTGGTGGCGACCGCCGGCCCCGTCGCGTTCTTCCTGGCCAACCTCGTCCCGTGGTGGAGCCAGGAGCCCCGCTGGCCGGCCCTGTTCGGCGCCGTAGCGCTGGCCGATGTGCTGGTGGTCGGAGCCGGCTTGCTGGGGCCGTGGCGACGTGCCGCCCTAGGGCCGGTCGGCGTGGTGTGCGGCCTGACCGCGCTCGTGCTGTCGGGCGACCTGCTCACCGGCGCGCACCTGCAGATCGACTCCCTGGCCGGCTACTCGTCACTGGTGGCGGGGCGGTTCGCCGGGATCGGCAACGTGGCCTTCGCCGTGCTGGCCGCGGCTGCGCTGCTCGCGACGGCCTGCGCGGTCAGCGGCCGGTCCTGGCGTACGACGCTGGTGGTCTGCTCGGTCGTCGGCCTGTTCACCGTCGCCGTCGATGGCAGCCCGTCCTGGGGGAGTGACGTCGGCGGTGTCCTGGCGCTGGTGCCGGGTTTCGCGGTGCTCGCGCTCCTCGCCGCCCGGCTCCGGGTGTCGCTGAGCCGCCTGGTCCTGGCCGTCATCGCGGCCGGGGCCCTGGTCACCGGGTTCGCGCTGTTGGACTACTCCCGGCCCGCGCCTTCGCGCACGCACCTGGGACGTTTCGTTGAGCAAGTACTGCACGGCGAGGCAGGAACGGTCATCGGGCGCAAGGCCGGTGCGAACCTGGACCTGCTGCTGCACAGCCCGCTGACCGCCCTCGTACCCCTGCTGGTGTTGGCCGTGGCCCTGGTCGTGTTGCGGCCCCGTGGCGCGGTCGCCGTCGTTCTCGACCGGACGCCGGCGTGGCGGGCCGGCCTGGTGTCGGTGCTGGCGATGGCGCTGGTTGGGTTCCTGACCAACGACAGCGGCGTGGCGATCCCTGCGCTGGCGCTCGCGATCGCCGTCCCGGCCGCGGTGTTCGTGGCGCTGTCAGGCGCGTCCCCCGCCTGAGCGGTCTGCGCCCTGTTATCCTCGTCTTCCGTGCAGCAGGCGTCAGACCTGCTCCGAGCACGGGGAGCCCACGTGGTGCGCTCGACGCAGACCTGCCACCTGTTCGTCACCGGTGGGGTCGCCTCCTCCCTCGGCAAGGGGCTCACCGCCAGCTCCCTAGGACGGCTGCTCAAGGCCCGCGGGCTGCGCGTGACGATGCAGAAGCTCGATCCCTACCTCAACGTCGACCCCGGCACCATGAACCCGTTCCAGCACGGCGAGGTGTTCGTGACCGACGACGGGGCGGAGACCGATTTGGACGTCGGGCACTACGAGCGGTTCCTGGACGAGGACCTGCACGGCTCGGCCAACGTCACGACCGGCCAGGTCTACTCCGCGGTCATCGCCAAGGAGCGGCGCGGGGAGTACCTCGGCGACACGGTCCAGGTGATCCCGCACATCACCGACGAGATTAAGAGCCGCATCCTGGGCCTGGGCGGCGAGGATGTCGACGTCGTGATCACCGAGGTCGGCGGGACCGTCGGCGACATCGAGTCGCTGCCGTTCCTGGAGGCCGCCCGGCAGGTGCGCCAGCAGGTGGGGCGTGAGCACTGCTTCTTCCTGCACGTCTCGCTCATCCCCTACATCGGCCCCAGCGGCGAGCTCAAGACCAAGCCGACCCAGCACTCCGTACAGGCCCTGCGCACCATCGGCATCACCCCCGATGCCATCGTCTGCCGGTCCGACCGGCCGATCAACGACGGCATCAAGCGCAAGATCGCCAACATGTGCGACGTCGACATCGACGCCGTGGTCAGCGCTGTCGACGCACCGTCGATCTACGACATCCCCCGGGTCCTGCACGCCGAGGGATTGGACGCCTACGTCGTACGACGTCTCGGTCTGCCGTTCCGGGACGTCGACTGGACCGACTGGGACCAGCTGCTGCAGCGGGTGCATCGGCCGGCCAGCGAGGTAACCATCGCCCTGGTCGGCAAGTACGTAGACCTGCCGGACGCCTACTTGTCGGTCAGCGAGGCGCTGCGGGCGGGAGGCTTCGCCAACGACACCCGGGTGGTGATCCGCTGGGTCCGCTCCGATGACTGCGAGACGCCGGCCGGGGCGGCAGCGGCGCTGGACGGCGTCGACGGCGTGCTCATCCCGGGTGGTTTCGGGGTGCGGGGGATCGAGGGCAAGGTCGGCGCGATCACCTACGCGCGCACCCACGGCGTACCGCTGCTCGGGCTGTGCCTGGGCCTGCAGTGCATGGTCATCGAGGCGGCCCGCGGCCTGGCCGGCATCGAGAAGGCCAACAGCGCGGAGTTCGAGCCGGACGGCCCGGACAGCGTCATCGCCACGATGGCCGACCAGCAGGACGTGGTGGCGGGCGAGCGGGACATGGGCGGCACCATGCGCCTGGGTCTGTGGCCCACGGCCCTGGTACGAGGCAGTGTGGCCCAGCAGGCCTACGGCGATGATCCGGCAACCGAGCGGCACCGCCACCGGTACGAGGTCAGCAACGCCTATCGGCCGGCACTGGAGGCTGCCGGCCTGGTGTTCTCCGGCACGTCCCCGGACGGCTCGCTCGTGGAGATCGTCGAGCTGCCCCGCGAGGTGCATCCGTTCTTCGTCGGCACCCAGGCGCACCCGGAGTTCCGCTCCCGCCCCACTCGCGCCCACCCGCTGTTTCGCGGCCTGGTCACCGCGGCTGGACGCCGGGCGGACGAGCGGATGCTCCCGCTGTAACCGGTGCAGTTGGATGGTGCGATGAGCCATGACTACGCCGTCGAGTCCTCTGAGCCGGCCTTCGCGGGGCGCGTCATCAGCGTCCGCAAGGACGTCGTGCACATGCCGGGTGGCACGACCTCGCAGCGCGATGTCGTCGTGCACCCAGGTGCCGTCGGGGTGGTGGCCTTGGACGACCACGAGCGGGTCCTGCTGGTCAACCAGTACCGGCACCCGGTCGGTCGCCACCTCGATGAGCTGCCCGCCGGACTGCTGGACGTCCCCGGTGAGCAGCACTTGGCCGCGGCCCAGCGCGAGCTGGTCGAGGAGGCGGGCCTGGCCGCCGGGACCTGGCAGGTGCTCGTGGACGCCTTGACCAGCCCCGGCATGACCGATGAGGCGATCCGGCTGTACCTGGCCCGCGACGTCCGCCAGGTCGACCGGGACGTGCAGGAGCACGAGGAGGCTGAGATGACCAGCGCCTGGGTGTCGTTGCGGGAAGCTGTGCGACGGGTGCTGGCCGGCGAGCTGGAGAATGCGATGGCGTGCATCGGTGTGCTCGCAGCCGCCGAGGCGCTGCGCTCGGGCTTTACCGGGCTGCGGCCGGCTGACGCTCCCTGGCTGGCGAAGGACTGAGGCCGCCGTTCAAGTCGGCCGCGGTGGGTGGTCGCAGGATCGGGCAACGGCGATGGAGCGCGAGCGCGCCCGCTGCCAGCCCGGAGGCGAGCAACAGGCCCCAGGCGGGCCCGAGGTGCAGCAGGGCGACGCCGAGCCGCATGCACCCGGGCAGGGCGGTGAAGGTCACAGCGCTGCTGAGCAGCACGAGAGGACGGCGGTGCCGGGGGCTGGCCAGAGCCAGGGGGAGCAGCCCCCACGTGCAGTACCAGGGGTACAGGACGGGGCCGAGCAGGGCCACGACAAGCAGCCCGGCCCCGATCGTCGTACCGACCGGCCGGCGGGAGGCCGTGACCAGCAGGCCACAGCAGACGGCAAGGGCGAGCAGCAGACCACCCGCCCGGCACAAGCTCAGGACGGCGTCGAAGTGTGGGTCCGCCCCGGCGAGCGCGCCGGCCTTGGCCACGACCTCTGCCAGCAGGGTGGTCGGCGCGTACAAAGTGCGGCCGGTCAGCGGTGTGTTCAGGGCGCCGGCGAAGCCGAGCGAGTTGGGGACCAGCAGGCTCAGCAGCACCCAGGGCGCGGCAGCGGCTACCAGCCCGGTGGCGGCGGCCTGCAGCCGGCGTGGCTGACGCACCGCGAGCACCTGTAGCACCAGCAGCACCGCCACCGCGAAGCCAGCGGGCAGCTTCACCGCCGCCGCGGCCGAGGCGAGAGCTATTGCCGCCGCCGGACGGTCGCGCTGCCACGCCAGCAGGGCGGCGGCGAGCAGCGCGACCAGCAGCGCCTCCCAGTGCGCCGCACCCAGCAGCTGCAGCAGCACCAGCGGGTTCACGACGGCCAACAGCAGGACTGTGCCGCGATGCGCGCTCGGCAGGAGCTGGACGACAACCACCCCGACCACCACGAGCGCGCCGAGTGCAAGCAGGTGCAGGAGCGCGAGCGCGAGTACCGGGCGCCCGGTCAGCGCCGCCGCCCGCTCGATCAGGACGGCGAGCGGACCGTACGGCGACAGCGCGTGCCGCCAGAACGGGTCCACGCCGTGCAGCCAGATCCCGTCGGGCAGCGCCGCAGGCGCATGGGAGTAGGGGTCGATGCCCAAGGCGGCGAGCCGGCCCTGGGCGAGGTAGCTGTAGGCGTCCAGGCTCAGCAGTGGCGGCCCCAGCGCCAGGGGTGTCGCCCAAAGCAGACCCACAAAGACGATCGCGCGCGTGGTGAGCCGCCGGGCAGCGCGCAGCAACCACCACCAGCTCAGGACCAGCAGCAAGACCGCGCCTACCTCGACAGCGCCGAGCGCGGCGGACGGTGTCGCGGCACGCGCCGGGCCGAGCAGCCCCAGCCAGGACGATGGAGCTATGGCACCCGGCACCCGGGCGGTGCGCCCGGCGACCAGGACCAGGACCATGATGCACGCCATCCCGACGCAGGCCGCAGCCACGACCGACCGGTCCAGCCCCCGCAGCAGGCCCGAGCGGGTCCGGGTGAACTCCAAGTCCGACCCGCCCGGACGGTCAATCAGGAGTTCCTGGATCAGGGGAGCCACGGGGGTAGACAGTAGGCCCGGATCGGCCGCAGCAGGCGGTCATCGGCTCCGTGGCGCCCGCGTCGCGCCTGATGCCGCTGCGACGTCCGGCCCCGGATGCGGGGCTGCCGTCAGTACCGGAGTCGAGGTCTAGGCTCGCAGGTGGACTCACAAGGACCGCCACGACCGGCAGCAAGGGGCGTTGATCACGCCCGTGACCCGTAGAGACGAGTGACATGAGGATCGGCATCCCGCGGGAAGTCAAGGACAACGAGCACCGCGTCGCGATCACCCCGTCGGGTGTGCGCGAGCTCGTCGGTCACGGGCACGACGTGGTCGTCGAGGAGCAGGCGGGGGTCGGCTCGTCCATTCTGGACGAGGAGTACATCGCGGCCGGCGCCAAGATCGGGTCCTGCGCGGACGAGGTCTGGGGCTTTGGCGACCTCGTCCTGAAGGTCAAGGAGCCGGTCGCGCAGGAGTACCCGCGGATGCGCCGCGGCCAGGTGCTGTTCACCTACCTGCATCTCGCGGCGTCCCGACCCTGTACCGATGCCCTGCTGTCCGCCGGCACGACCGCTGTGGCCTACGAGACCGTGCAGCTGGCCGACCGCTCGCTGCCGCTGCTCGCACCGATGAGCGAGGTGGCCGGACGGATGGCCCCGCAGGTCGGGGCGCACTGCCTGGAGCGGGGCGCCGGTGGCCGGGGGGTGCTCATGGGCGGCGTCTCGGGCGTGTACGCCGCCAAGGTCGTGGTCCTGGGCGCCGGCGTCAGCGGCATGAACGCCGCCGCGATCGCCCTCGGGATGCAGGCCGAAGTGCTGCTGCTCGACAAGAACGTGCAGCGGCTGCGCGAGGCCGACCGGATCTACCAGGGGCACCTGCAGACAGTCGCGTCGAACACCTACGAGGTCGAGCGGGCCGTGATCGACGCCGACCTGGTTATCGGGGCGGTGCTCGTCCCGGGCGCGAAGGCGCCGACACTGGTTACCGACGAGCTGGTAGCGGCGATGAAGCCCGGCGCGGTGCTCGTGGACATTTCGGTGGATCAGGGGGGCTGTTTCGAGTCGACCCGGCCGACCACGCATTCCGACCCGACCTTCGAGGTCAACGGGTGCCTGTTCTACTGCGTGGCCAACATGCCGGGAGCGGTGCCGCACACCTCCACCTACGCCCTGACGAACGTGACCCTGCCGTACGCGGTGGAGATCGCGAATCGCGGGCTGCCGGCGGCGGTGGCGGCCGACCCGGCGCTCGCGCTCGGTGTCAACACGGTGGACGGGCGGTGCGCCTACGCGCCGGTGGCCGAGGCGCACGGTCTGCCGCTGTCCTCGCTGGCCCAGGTTCTCATCTGAGCCCCGCCGAGAGGCCACGGCAGGGGGCCGTCCTGCGGGATGTCAAGGCCTACCTCGACCAGGTGTCGGTCGAGCGCGGACTGGCTGCCAACACGCTGCTGAGCTATCGACGGGACCTGCGCCGGTACACCGATTTCCTGGACGGCTTGGGCCTGCAGGAACTCGGTGCTGTGCGCGTCGTGCACGTCTCGGCCTTCCTGGCCCGGTTGCGCGAAGGTGACGCCGAGCACCCGCCGCTGCGCTCGACCTCGGCGGGCCGGGCGGTGGTCGCGGTCCGGGGTCTGCACCGGTTCGCCCTGCGCGAAGGGCTGGTCAGCGCTGACCCGGCCCGGCAGGTGCGGCCCCCGGTCGGCCCGAAGATGCTGCCGAAGGCGATCAGCGTCCAGGAGGTCGAGCGCCTGATCGAGACGGCCGGCAGCCCCCGTACGCCGCTGGCACTGCGCGACCGGGCCCTGCTCGAGCTGCTGTACGGCACCGGTGCGCGCATCTCCGAGGCGGTCGGGCTCGCGGTCGACGACCTCGACCGGTCGACCGGGGTGGTCAAGCTGGACGGCAAGGGCGGCAAGCAGCGCATCGTGCCGGTCGGCTCCTACGCCCGCGCCGCGGTCGAGGACTACCTCGTACGCGGCCGGCCGGCTCTGTCGTCGACCGGTCGCGGCAGCACGACGCTGCTGCTCAACGCGCGCGGCGGTCCGCTGTCCCGGCAGGGCGCCTGGGCCGCGCTGCGGGGCGTTGCCGTCCGGGCCGGGCTCACGCACGCCGTCTCGCCGCACACGCTGCGGCACTCCTACGCCACGCACCTGCTGGACGGCGGCGCGGACGTACGGGTGGTGCAGGAGCTGCTGGGCCACGCCTCGGTCACCACCACTGCGCTGTACACGCTGGTGACCGTCGACCGGCTCCGGGAGGTGTACGCCGGGGCGCACCCCCGGGCGCTCGCCGGTCGGGACGGAGCCCGGTAGCAGCCGCCGCACACCACGAGGCTCAAGGCAACGGTGGCTGGGACGTGACGATCACGCCTGATCGGGTGAACCGGCGGACGCCGGCGAGGACTACCTCGTACGCGACCGGCGGTCTGGTCAGGGTACGTAGAGCTGGAGGAAGGCCAGCAGTGCGTAGCCGAGCATGGCTGCGCTGCTGGCGGCGAGCAGTAGCCGGAAGGTGGTTTCGCGCGTCACCGTCAGTGTGACCACGAGCAGGAAGGGGAAGGCCCCGACGGCGTACCGTTCGACGCTGTTGAGGTGCTCGGAGCTGATCGCGGCCGCGAAGGTCAGTCCGGCCAGTACCACGTAGGACGCGGGCAGCCGGACGGCCATGACGACGAGCAGCGCGATCATCAGCAGCACCCAGGGCAGGTGCAGGGCGGTGCCGATGTGCTGCCCGTGCAGGGCGTCGTGCACGTCCTGCGGCAGGGCCCGTAAGGGGTTGGTCAGCAGGCCGCCGCGCAGGCGTGCTGTGGTCTGGACGGTGTAGGGCAGGAGCGGTTGGCCGTAGCGCAGGCCGTTCCAGCCGAGGTAGACAGCGGTGCCGATGGGCGCCGCGAGCACAGCCGCTGCGCGGGCGAGGCGTTCGGCACCGGGGCAGCGACGAAGGTCGCGGGCCGCCTCGACCGCGGCGGCCCCGGCCAGCAGCAGGCCGGTGGGGCGGGTCAGGCCGGTGAGCAGCCCCAGGCCGGCGGCGAGCCACCACTGCCGGCGGCGCAGCGCGAGCAAGGCCGCGGCGCCGAGCAGGATGCCCAGTGCTTCGGCGTAGCCCATGACCAGGACGAACGAGCTGGGGGCCAGCGCCAGCAGCCACACGGCGCGGGCGGCAGCGGCCTCCCCCCAGCCCTCGTGCAGTACCAGCCGTGCCAGCACCAGCGCTGCGCCGAGGGCGGCGGCGTTCACCACCAGCAGCAGGGCGAGCCCGGTGTGGCCGGCGAGTGGCACGGCCACAGCCCGGGCCAGCAGGGACGTCAGCGGGAAGAAGCGGGCTCCTTCTGAGGGGGTGCGGCCGTACCCGGACTGGGCGATGTCTTGGTAGAAGCTCGCGTCCCAACCCAGCAGGCCGGTGTGGCGCACAGTGACGTGCGCGGTGGCCTGCAGCTGCTGCACGAGGTAGTCGGTAAGGGCCAGCGCGGACAGGGCGACCACCCGGCCGGCGATCCAGGACAGCACCACCTGACCCAGGACCGGCCGTAGCGGGGAACGCCGCACCCGACCTCCACGTCTCCTACCATTGCCAGGCCCGTACGTCGGCTGCCCCGCGGTCCGGCACCAGCCCACAGACGGGACCGTCATGGCCGCCCAGACCACGCACGGGCCCGATCTGGATTTGACCACGGCGCTTCCGGTGGCGCGTAGGCGGCTGGCACCGTGGACCGTGGTGGTCGCGGTGGTAGTTGGCGTGGGGGTCCTGCTCAGGACCTACACCGCCTCGGCGACCTGGCTCGACGAGACGCTCACGATCAACATCGCCAGTCTGCCGCTGAGCCGCATACCCGCGGCGCTGCGCCTGGACGGGGCGCCCCCGCTCTACTACCTGCTGCTGCACGGTTGGATGCGGGTGTTCGGCAGCAGCGACGTGGCGGCCCGGTCGCTGTCGGGCTTGTGCAGCATCGCGACGCTTCCGTTGATGTGGGCGGCGGGGCGCCGCGCAGCCGGGCCTGGGGGGGCCCGGGCGGCCCTGCTGCTGCTGGCGGCCTCACCGTTCGCCATCTACTACGCGACCGAGGCCCGGATGTACGCCTTGGTGGTGCTGCTGGTCACCGCCGGGTACTTGCTGCTGCAGCGGGCCTTGACCCGTCCGTCGATGGCCCGGCTCTGGCCGGTCGCGGTGGTCGCTGGGGCGCTCGCTCTGACTCACTACTGGGCGTTGTTCCTGCTTACGGCGGTGGCCCTGTTGCTGGTGTGGCGCATCTGCCGCGGCTCGCTGCCCGGCGAGCGGCGGGCCGCGCGGCGCTGCCTGCTGGCCCTTGCCGCCGGCGGGGTGCTGTTCCTGCCGTGGTTGCCGATATTTGTGTTCCAGGCCCGGCACACCGGCACGCCCTGGGCGCAACCGGCGCAGTACTCCGCGCTGGTCCACGCGGTCGGCGAGTGGGCTGGCGGTGTCTCCACCGCTGCCCGGATCCTGGGACTGCTGTTCTTGCTGCTGGCCGTCGTCGGTCTGCTGGGCCGGCGGATGGATGAACGCCGGATGGTCATCGACTTGGCGCCGGACGGGGAGGCCACGGCTCTTGGCTGGGTGTTCGCCGGGACGATCGTCATCGCGCTGACCGCCGGGCTGGTTGCCGGCTCCGGCTTCGACGGCCGGTATACCTCAGTGGCATTCCCGCCGTTCTTGCTCCTGACCGTCCGGGGCGTACGGGCCCTGCCCCAGCACGCCGCCCGTCCGGTGCTGGTCCTTGCCGTGGTCGCTGGACTTGCCACTGCGCTCGGGAACCCGGTCAACCGACTCAAGACCGATGCGGACCTGGTCGCCGCCGCGATCCGGCCGACGGCACAGCCCGCGGATCTCGTCATCTACTGCCCGACCAGCTCGGACCGGCCGTCAGCCGGCACCTGCCGGCGTGGTTGCACCAGGAGGTCTTCCCTGGCGGTGGGGCACCGGCCCGGGTCAACTGGGTCGACTACGAGCAGCGCAACAGCGCCGCCGACCCGCAGGCCTTCGCCGATACGGTGCTGCGGCGCGCCGGGCCAGGCAGTCACGTGTGGCTGGTGTATGGCACGGACTACCGAACCTATGAAGGCAAGTGCGACGGCTTGGCCTCGGCGCTGTCCGTGCGGGAGGCGACCCATCTGGCCGTGGACGCCCAGGTCGCCTACGACGAGCACCCGGCGTTGGTCCGGTTCGACATACGAGCGGCTACCCGATGAGCGCGGTCGGCAAAGCATCGCTGATCGCCATCAGCGCCGGCCTGCTCGTCAGTCCGGTGCTGACCCCAATCCGGTTGCAGCTGCAAACTGCTGACCCCGGGACACCGGTGCACGTCGCCGGCAGCCCCTACCTGGTGCCGTCCCGGGCGGTTCGGTGCCCGACCGGCACGGCGCAGGCCGCCGAGCAAGCCCTCAACGGCGCCGTCACCGCCTACTGCCTGCCATCAGATGTCAGCAGTCGCGCGCTCAGTCGATGGGTACGGCGGTACCTGCCCGCCGGGCAGCCCACCGCCGGGCTGCCTTGGTGCGACCTGCGACAGCTCTCCGACGGCGGGTACTTCCAACGCTGGGGCGCAGCCCACACTTCCGGCATCGTCTACAGCGACCCACGCAGCCCATCTGCGCAGCTGGTGATCCTAGGAGAATCGCGATCCTGTCAATAATCAAGGCGGCCACCGGTTCCCGGCCGCCAAGTTGCTGTGCAGCGCGGCGTCGCGGTGCAACGTGAGTGGCGGCTACGCCCTCGTCCTTCGGTTGCCCCCTCTCACTATCCAGAACCACATGAAGGCCGCCCAGAGGGCTGTCGTGATAGTCGTTTTCAGCAACGGGCGTTACGTGGGCAAGACCCACCGCAACCCACATAGCTCTGCAAGGCGGAGATCACCACCGCGATCGACGATGCGGTTCAGGGCGATCGCTTGGGCAGTGAGGGCACCGAACACCCTCCTGAGTCAGCTACCCATTGGCCCGATCTGGGCCGAGGGCTCGTCCGGAAACAGGAGCCTGTCCTCGCGAACCAGCGAGCGTCCCAACCACCGGATCCTTCTTATCGCCGTGTGGTCTGCTCGACCCGGCGCTGGACGGCTGCCAGCAGTGGCTGGCAAGGTCGCGCAAACTCATCACCCACGCCGAGCTCGCGTCGCCGCCACCACCGATCGCACCAACCCGTCAATCAGGCCTTCTCAACCGATCTCCCTTCGCTGTACCGGTACCTGACCCAACGCTGCGGCACGATTCGCGATATCACCGAGATCGAGACCGCGCCAATCCCTACCACTCACTGCCCCGGGGTAGGCAACGACGTCGGTTCTCTAGCTACTTCGACCTGAAAAAGTCACCGCGCACCTGATCGGGGGGCCGGGCGACTGGGTCGCCTGGCCGCGGATCTTCGATCGCGGGTCTTTCAGTTGGCCAGGGCGCCGATCTTGACCAGGTTGT
>JAABUU010001899.1_pt1 | contig 32270 bp, 33 predicted proteins | sample 5559301 | NCBI WGS metagenome assembly JAABUU01 (sample SAMN10711884, study PRJNA513360) | rock metagenome | isolation source: Antarctica rocks | place: Antarctica: Victoria Land, Richard Nunatak white
ACCCATGCTAACTTTCAAGACCGTATTGCTGCTATAAGTCTTTGACGAGATGTGCATGGACACTAAGGCTGCAAAGGATTGATAAACAAACCACCACATCCAACAACAACACTGACTGTTGACAGACCATCTCTGCAGCTGTTTGCTCGAGACCTGTGTTGCATTTACTCCTTGCCATACCTGCAAGCCATGCCCACAAGATCAGACATTGCAAAAGACAGCGTCATTACCAGACAGGGCAACATCTTAAGAGCAATTGCTTCAATCAGCAGCTGTGAGCTGTGTTGAATGACGCTTACTTCTTTGTCTCCATGCCAGTGGGAGGCGTGCACTCTGTCGGTTTCTTGCCGATGTCCTTCCAGTTGGTTGACAGCACTGTGCCATTAGATTCCTGCATTAGGCAACCTCCTCAGCTCACAAGAGTTAGCCACAAACTACAAAGTGCACTGCATCTTGGATTTGCTGGGACAACAAACTGCATAATGGCCTCTGATCCAGTAGCCTGCTTCAGCTGAGGCAAAACTGCAGTCCTGACTTGCCTCAACAGAGGCTGGCACTTGTAGGTGCATGGCCTTGGGTCATGACGGTTTGACTCAGCGGTCATTCACCTGGAAGGATTTGTTCATGGCACGCCTGGTGTCCTCATCTGCCCCACCATAGATGTCCTTGAAGAGCTTCTGCAGAGCAGCGTCGCCCTCCAGCTTTTCATCCTTCTCATCCTTCTTAATCTCACTCTCCAGCTTGTCCCTGCAAACAATATCAACACCTTACATGCAATGAAGTTGACCAGGTACTAGTCATGACCCATGTTGCCACACTGCATAAATTAATTGCTCTGGCATTCATCACACCATGTGTCTATTGATACAGAAAGAGTTCAACATGCTCAAAGCAGGCCAGTGGCCAACAAGCAACAAAATACCAGAGAAAGAGGGCTTGTTGGGCCATGACTCTGCAGTGCCAACTGTCAGCAGTCCTGGTCAGCAAACATGCACAGCTCAGCAAACACACAGCTGCTAGAAGCTGCAGGGAAAACTACAACAGCAGCGTACCAGTCAACAGTTTTCTTGTTGAAGGAGGAGGGATATGCAGGCTTGGGTTGTTGCACAGGAGGGGTGAGGGTTGCGGTGGGGGCCTTGGCATAGGCGTCAGCCTTCTGGTTGCTCTTTTCAAGGGTTGGCCACTTGATGGCATCACTCTTCTTCAGCCGTATCTCAGTCTTGCTCTTCAGCAGCTCATGCTTACTTGCAGCTGGGTCCACCTGAAGTGCAATTGCACATCATTGCAGTGTCGTCACACAAGTAATATGCTACATTCGATTGTACTAGCGTGAATTTGAAAACAGGAACATCTTAAATGCAAAACAAGCATCAGGTGAGCTACTTGCTGCTGTGCTGCCCACAACCTGTGTCTGCTGCTCTTGCACTAGCAACGTACAGTGCTGGAATAGAGAAATCATTTGTCAGGGTGATGCCTTATGCTACTTACTCAGTATCCCCGCTGAGTGCTTCTTCACACACACAGGCATACCCACAAGCATCAGTGCAGCATGGGCTACTGAAGTGAGGCATCAGCTCATTTGTAACGTGAAGTGCTGCCAATGCTGCAGGCTGCATGACTATGGAGGAGATGTGCATCCTGTATCATACTCTGGGGGTGGGGGGGGAGGGCCAATTGCAAAGGGTGAAAGGAGATTGATGTAGCTCACCTGGCCATACAGGTCCACATCAAGCTCGTACTCCTGCTCACCCTCAGCGTCCCTGATCACCACTAGCAGGTGCTGCTGGTCTATGTGGATGTCTACACGCTCCTGGGTCATGTTCTTGGCCAAAACAGCGACCTCAACCACACTCTGTGTTTGAAACCACTGATGCCTGTAAGAACACGCCTGGGTCAGTCATCATGTTGTGGATTTGCATGCTTAGGTCACAGAGAGTGTGAGTTTTGTGCACTTGTCAGGGACAAGGGTGCAGGGGTCGCGAAGCGTGAGTCATGAGCATGGTGTAGCTTGCTCAGCACGATAAGTAGCAAGTAGTATCCCTTTCATCATGTGCCTGTCATCCATGTGCAGTAGATGTAGAGCACCACATTGCCAGTCATTGTCTGTTCACTCCCCTGATGAGTGCCAAAGGCATAAAATATGAAGTGAGTGATTGTTTGACTCAAGATTGATGTCACATGCGCAGCATGCTCAAAGTCCCACCTGTACTTGGGCTGATTGAGATCCACTGGGGGAGGCATGGAGGGTGCATCCCCATTGGGCGACCCATTGAGGACGGAGGGCACTGTGGAGGTGGGTGCTGCCTGAGAGGTGGATGGAGGGATAGCTGAACTGGAGAACCCATTTGTTGATGTGGGTTTTGCTGTTTCATGGGTACCAGTCTGAACTTCCTCTATCTCATCTGCAAGACCGATGGTGGGTGTTGACGGATTTCCTGACGGATAGACATGTGATGCGCAGCTTGCGAGCTTGATGTATTCTACTGCAGGTTCATAGACACTTGCTGAACAGGTTTGCACTGTATAGGATACCTGACTTTCAGCAACAGAATCAGGGCAAACCAATCATGAGAAGGAGCTTGAGCAGGTAACAAAGAGTGCGCACCATCCAACTCTGCTGCACACTTGCGTATCCAGGTCTTGAACGTGCTGTTTTTGGTATCCAGTGCCTGGCCAGCTTCAAAGGCAGCCTTAGCACTCTCATACTCCTCAAGGTTGAACAAAGCCACCCTGCAAAAAGCGCCAGGCTGGCATATGGTCCTTGACGCATCAATCTGTTGTACAATTGCATTGTTGACCCAGTAATGGCAGACCCAGTACAGGTAAACCCTGCAAGCTCACCCTTTTCGGTGGTGGTGTCGTCCTGTCTTAGGGTCTAGCTCGATGGCCTTGCCAGCGTCTTCAGCTGCTTCCAGGTAGTTCTCTAGCTTGATGTGTGTTTGGGCGCGTTGTGAGTACAACGATGGGTCATTGGGACTAGTGTCAATGGCCTGTCGCAAGGGCACTGAGGCGTTGAGAGCGAGGCACACAGTTGCACAGGAAATTCAGCATAACATCCCACCTGTTTGTACAATGCCAACGCGAGATCATAATCTTCATCGACAAAAGCCGCGTTAGCCTTTGCTGCAGGCGCAGCAGCCATCAGTGCTAGTGAAAAGAACTAGCAAAGGCTGATCGTGATCGCAGGCCCGATCAGGCCTGGTCCGTTGGCACCAGCGAAGGTGCTTTCTGCCTGGATGCAGATGCTATGCTGTTTTTATGCTGCTTGTCGACCCACCGTCAGGACGATTCCGCTCGATTAAGCTGTTAAGGATGTGCCTAAAGCTTGCTGCTAGGGCTTCTACAGGCTTCTGACCTATCGAGGCAGTTACCTGCCAAATGCCCTTTGGGCTCCCTTTGCCAACAACCTGTATGTTCAGTCAGCTGTTCTGTGTGACTGTAAAGATAGCCTTCGAGATGCATTTCAATGCATCGTGCAGCCTAACACAATCGTGCATGATTGCATACTGTATCTGACACAATACCTCTATGATCCAGGCACTTGACCGTGCTCTGCAAATCAGTGCATCCTTGGGAACACGTATTCTATCAAGGGTACCTGTATGTTGAGCCTTGGCGTGCCACAGCTTTGCCGCATCAGCTTTGAAACGCTTCTAAAGATACCTTGCCATATGATGAATGATTTTGCCACAGTATCTTCATACTGCCAAAATGCAATGTGCAGGATGCACACTTACTAGAACCTGAGGTATGTAGACCAGAGCTGGAGTCTTACAATGGTTTAGCTGAAAAGCGCAAGTCTGCATCAACAGTGGCTGTGCAACGCAGCCCTGATAGTCTTGTTGGCACTTAGGCCCTGGGTGCGCTAGCTTGGCAGTACTGATTGAGTACACATTGTAGAGGCACCACTTTTGTAGCCTGTGACACTGCAACAGTCATCAAGCTGGCAGCACCTGGAGTTCAGATGATACCGTAAGCACGAATGTCATTGGACTGTCACTGTCGCAACATAGAGGACTGGCGCAGTACTGATGTAAACACCAGATTTATCGTTTGACATTTTAGGCCTGTACAGCCACCGGTTGTGGCTGCTTGTCCTGCGGCCAAGGTGGCAAGTCAGGACCTTTTGTGCTCTCCCCCTGAGGGGTGTCAGGGGCTTTTGGCTCCCCCTGGTTTACTGCCCTTGGCTCATGCAACCGCCTGACAGTAGAGTCATTCACAATCTCTAAAACCTATGGAGACAACAAGCCATTCCAACTCAGGGTGTTACTGCGAAACAAACTTAACACTGTTCAAGAGAGATGAACCTTGTGAACAGTTGTGAGACTTGTCAACCATGCTGAGGAGAACAGCAAAAGCCAGCTACATGTTCTGCTGGACATTGCCAGGCCAACATCAACAGGCACGCCAACTGACAGTGTAGCATATGTGAAGAGACTGCAGGACACGCTCACAAACATATCACAAACACAGTTGAATCACTTATGTGGACAGAGAGTGAATATGACAACGCATGTGGACAGAGCGCACACTGATCATGTGTGTGCCCCATTTGGCCTCACACATTGCACAGATTTGGTATGTGTACCTCAGGTTCGCCATTGCCACACCCTTTTGACATGCCCACATCTATCCGGAAGACACGTTCAGCACATGCGCTGTTGATGCCCTGCTCCTGTATGGTGTGCCCTACCACCTGTACACCACATGCTCTCTGGCGTTCTCAGATGCAAAATCCTTGACGCTGTGAGCATCAGCTCAACATGGGCTTACAAATAAGATGTAAAGCCTGTCTGCGCTGCGCCATGCTGAGTCGGGCCATACAAACTTAGCTGAGCTTGAAGATTGGATCTGAACTCATTGATATCCAAGGCTGCAACTGGGTGCAGCCAGCACACTGTGAGTCATGCCACTACAACTACAATTATATGCAGCCACAGATTGCAGAGTGCACAGCAAGACGAAAAGGAGCCAAACATGCAGACATGTGCTGCGCAGTGCGACATAATGCTGAAGATGGCTGCTGTTGTGATTCAAGCAAAAGGTTGTGTGCCTGAGGAGCCAAAGTACTGACCATGCGTTTCGAGCCAGGGATCTTGCCAAGAGCTTCTTGCAGGGCTTTGCAATCACAGCGGCGTGCATCCTCTGTGGAGTACTCCCTGGCCCACACAACTGCCGAACGCCCTCCCAGAAAAGCTGGCTCTTGTTGTGGATTCTGCCCAAACATCCACTGTTGACTCTCCCTGAAGAAAAGACAGGCAAGATCCAGCACAGCTGCAAGATGTATCGTTTGAGATGCTTATCATGCATCTTGTTATGCCAGTGTTGTGTTGGCATGCATGCATACTGCATTACACCACATAGTTCTCAGCCTCAGATACATTTACTGTCAAAAAACAGCATGTGTCCAGGCAACAAATGAAGCAGGGAATGCATGAAGCGCAAGTGTGCCCTGTGCGCACCTGTTGATGCGCTCCAAGCCATAATCAGCATGTGAAGGCAAAATTCCTCCATGCACAAACACAGTGCTGCCAATTTGCAGCACCGTGTGATGCCTGGCAAAGAATCTTTGGGCTATATGCCCTGCAGACGCAAGTGTGCGTTTCTGAAATTCCCCAAAACAGCACATATTTCATGCAATGGTTGTGGAATCCCACAAAGTGACTTGCACAGAACTGTGCTGTTTGACACAAGAATGCTTTGGGTCTAGCTCAGGCCATGTGCCCATCAGTAAGGCACATTGCAGGCATGTGCAGCAATAATGATATTGCACAAATCCTGCTTGATGTATAGTTTAGTCAGTGCATCTCAGGTGCAGCACCACTGCTGACTGTGTGCACCAAGTTTGACTGAGCACTGAGCACAAATTGTGACAAGTACAGGCTTGATGTACAACCCAGCAGTCACAGGGTCCAAGCTGATCTGGTATGACAGATAACAGTGCTCATTCAAAACTGCAGCTCATCAACCTAGCAGCTTCACAGGAGTCATTTATAGCATGCTGAGGCCTGCAAAATGACAAAACAGCTGGCGTGTTGTACCTCCGGGTTGCAGGGCTGCTAATCGTGCAATGTTGGCAGCTTGCATCAGGTTGGGCGGTAGTTGCAGAGCTGATGCTTGCATGTCCTTATCAGCATCTGAGCACCCACACTTGGCCTGTGCTAAAAGCAGCATCATGCTTCAAAAGATGAGCACGGCCTAGCAGGAGGCTAAAAAGATGATGTGAGAGATCACAGTGAAAACAGGAAAAACGTGCGCCACATGAGGTTTCTATACAAATGCATGTCAAGGGCATGTCCGCAGACATGCATTTTAGTCTGATATCTTGGTGCACCCGCATAGCTGATACATTGAGCTATTGTACCTTCATGCTTGCTCCTATGCTCTGCACTAAGTGCCATCGCAGGAAGTCGATTCTGCCTGGCGTTGTGGCATATCTAAAGCGGCCTCCCACATTCATGGTCTCATGATTACCATTGAGGATGTGCAGAGCGCCACCAGCAGCAGCAGCTTCCTTTTGCAACCTCTCCAGAAAATACAGTATCTGGACTTCATTATCGCCTCTATCAAGTTGATCACCAACCTGCCAAGCCATGCAAAGTGACACATGCTAGACCTCAGGCATACATTGTCTTGCTACACTATAGCATGCGTACAACTGTGTGACTCCTGCAGCCAGCTTCAGACCTGCAGAGTGAAGCAATTTCAGGAATAGCACCTGTACTGCGGTCGTAGTTCCACCACACCACCTGTCCTGGTGATCAATCAGTCCGCCGATCCTGAAGGCTCTACGTGTTTTGCCCATATCTCCATGCAAATCTCCAATGGCAACCAGTCTGGCTGCTGCTGGCAGGAAAGTTGTAAGTGGCTCAATCTGCACAAGTATGGTGTACGCGGTTAGCTGGTGTGTGTCTTCGTCAGAAGAGGACGCAGTAGGCAGCCACCAACGCAAGTCTGGTTTGTCGTCAATGCAAAGCTTGTGCTTGAAGCTCAAACAAGGTCTCCAGACAAGAGCAGGAAATTTCTTACCTTGGAGGATGGAGCCGGTACCGATGCGCCATCTGCATGAAGCGTGTCTACAAAGCAGTTGACAAACGCCGCCCAGTCCTGTGGACAGTTCTGATGGTCAGACTGCAGCTAGCAGCAGCTTGCAAACACAAACGAAGGTTGGGCGTCTCATTGCAAGTACCTGCCGAAACTCTTTATTGCAGTAAGCCGGATTGCCCTTCCTGAACCAGCTCGAGACTCGGTCAAGCATGCTGTTCGACTGGGCCGAGGTCAAAACTGTGCTGGCACTCTGATCGAAGTGTAGAAATCAACAATCAGAAGTAGCACCTTCATCGCATGGCTCTGGATGACTGCACGTCGCTTGTCTGTGGCTGTGCTTACATACTCACGTCACTGCAGGCGCAGCGGGAAGGAGGCGGGCGGTGTTTCTCGCCTGTCTGCGATTCGTACCATAACGCCAGCAGACATTGCGAGGTATGCCATTCATGCTCTCTGCATTCATATGTGGGGGATGCTTGCATCGGGACTCGGCTAGTCACTACATATGCATTGTTGCTGACATGAGACCGCGCATGCAGCTTGTTAAGGCTGTCTTGACACCGGCAGGGGGTCTGGCTCTGGTCGGAGTGTTGGGTTGGACCACAGCGGATGCTGTGAACGAGGCTCTGGTCTACAGACACTGCCGGAGGTACTTCATGCAGATGTCCATTTAGTAAAACGCAGCCATCTGTCATGTATATTGCCAAACTTCTGGGTTTGCTTCTCCCAGGATCGGCCTGCAGAGAGCTGCAGAAAATGTAGAGCTGGGTGAACAATTAGGCCTGCCGCTGAGGCCTGGCCCTTGGTACAACGCTTCCATCGGATTGACTCACGGCAACCACATGGCAAACTGCCAGTTCACTGTGATTGGCAGCAAACACAGCTCTGACATTTATATGAGGGTGAACAGCTCATGCTTTTCGTGCTTGTCTGTAGAAGCTCGGGTTCTATGTAACTCTCCGGCACAGGTGGTGCGGTCTGTATTTTTTGCAGTGCTAACAGACGGTGTTGTTTCTCAGGTTGTGAGGACCAAGGGTCCTCGAAGCACTCTGCTGTACAATGTTGTAGGACCAGCAAAATGGGATGTTCTCATGATGGAGGCATCAGTGTCAGCAGGAGGAGGACTGTCTCGCAACATCAGCCTCACGGAGATACCAAGAGCTGTTGAAACAGACAGATTGTCCTGATCTTCAGCCTAGGCATCAAGCAAGCACAGACCTTTGCGCTGAGTCAACAGGCCCACAGGCCATGTTGCAAGGGGGTGTGTCACAAGGCAACACTAACATGCAACAGAGGCAGCATGTATAGTGTTTGCGCCTGGTGCTGACTGCTCATTCTGGCAGCCTTGGATGTGGCATTTGTGTTGATTGCAACAGACTGCCTGCTCTGAGCAACAGGGACACCATGCCCTATTTCAGGTGGCAAGAGGGCAGGCTGATCCAGAAATGCAGCCTGATGCACATACCCAGACCCATGGTCACAGCAGCTGGCTGATGTGACAGAGGTGTCTTTGCTCCATGTGTTGCAGGTGGTGATTCACGAATTATGTGCCACTTCTTCTGAATAACAACAATGTCGCCCAAGGCAGGGACAGCGCCTCAACGAGCCATCTCATCGATTGAGATCATGAGAATGTAGATTTATGTTGTTGAAATAGTTGAGCAAAAAAGGAGTTGGATTGCTCGGCAGATGTCTCTCAGAGCAAGTCATATTGCAGGTCATGATGGATGTGGACTTGCAGTTGATGCCATCAAGTCAGACTTGCAATTGCACTGGCACAATCATGCCATGCTTCCATAGCTCAGAGCGCAGTGAAGGCTCACTATGTTCCAATAAATGGCCGACAGTCATTGTATGCTATTGTATGCTTCCATACAATGCCAGCCAATTTATGACGCATCGTTGGTGTGCACTGTATGACACATGTCCAACAATGCTTACGTTTCATGACATCAAAAGAATGAATGCACGCCTGAGCCCGCATGTGTCCTTCCAGTTTGCCGTTTTAGGTAGCAGGTAGCGCTGATACAGTCTTTGGGCTTGTGACCAGATGTACATCACCCTGTTGTCTTTTTGTTCACTGGCTGAAAGCTCATGTAGTTGGTCTGACCCTGCACTATCACTTCACAAGCAGTATACTGACACATGCCAGGTCACGAGGCTGTTGGCTAGATGACTAATCGCTCAATCGAGCAGCGGGACCTTCGAGCTTCGGTGAGCATCTGTCACCCGCGCTCATGCAAACAATATGCTGCATAGCATTTCTGTTGTTGCGTCGAGAGACAACCCAGGTCAGAGTTGATGCAACAGCTTCCGGCGGAACATGAGTTCAGGGCACCGTACACCTAACGCGTTGTTATTGTTGCTGGCGCTTCTGACGGACTCGTTGCCGCATCTGCAAGCAGCATCCGGCAGATCACTTCCAGCTCGTTTCTCGCGGGATCAGTTGGGGGGTGGTGCGGTGCACCCTTCTGTGAAACGGCCAACGCTGCTCACCTTCCACGGCTTTGTGGAAGACGCGCAAGGCCGACAGCCGATTATCTTGCACGTGTTGATCAAGGCCAAGCGGCTTCCAGATGGGTCCTTCTCCGTTCGGGCCGTGTCCTATGCAGAGCGCGTGTCACTGCAAAGTGAGTAGCAAAGACGTAATCGCAATCGCGAGCTTCAGGGTCACCCAGACAGGAGCCACGCTTGCATGACATCACCCCATTTCCGATTGCTTGTTGACAGTTACTACCGTCGACTGTCTTAGTAGCTTGTTTTAAGGGTAGACGCTCATACAGCTTGCTCTGTCACTGTAGTCCGATTTTGAGCTGCACTGCATAAACTCATCAAGGTATACAGAGGCTAGTGCAAAGCAATCATATAACAGTCTCATCTGCTTGTGTGTATGTAACAGGCGATGAGCAGTTTGCCCCCAATCCAACAAGAATGGAGATGTTCCTGGAATACCAAGCTGGGACAGATCAGCCGTGGCAGTCACTGCAGCTCTTAATGCTTGGGGTGCTAATTCCTTCAGGCCCTTTTGTGCAACAAGTGGAAGTGCCCCTAGGAGTCAATGTCAAGAATCTGCGACTCAGAGTGCTTGATTGTCCAATCTTTCACGCCCTAGACCTACACAAGCTGGCCATCAATGGTCTTCATGGACAGTATATGAAGCTTGATGGCTCTTTCCAGCATGGTGTGGTGATCAGTGACATTCATGGCATTGAGACCACAGCTGCTGCTCAGCTCTTGGCGTCACACATGGCGCATCATTTAGCCCTTGGCTTTGATCAGTATGTGGTGTACACTCGAGGACCCGAAATTTTTGAAGCTTTAGTGGCCAATTCAGTCACTGCAAATTACATACAAGCTGGAGTGTTGCAGCTGGTTACAATGGAGTCGTTGCAGATTCCTTCGTATGATGACACAAGGACAGACAAGACGTACCCATTCCACCAATCATATGACCCCATGAAGCTCATTGCGTATAATCACGCTTCACTCATGTTTTGGGGGGACAGGTTTCGCTTGGCTGTTCTTGATCCTGATGAGTTTTGGTCTTCACATGAATCTCACAGTCAAGTTGGCACATGGTTTGACACCTGCTTTCCATATGCGGATCTCATCATGTCCACAAGGGCAGAAGTGGTGTGCAATGGTTGTCCGCTGAATGGTGGGACAGAGTTGTCATACCTACAGGAACACTGGGACGAATCAAACCCTACTGCTGTTCTGAAGCATTGGAGCAAAGTTGTGACTTTTAGTCAAGATCCCAAGTCGATATTTTGGCCGGACAAGGTCAGCCAGGTTTGGTTGCATAGGCCCAACCTTTTACCTGGCAGCCATTCAGTTCTTGTGACCATTGACGAGACCCAACGTGAGGTAGTGCATGCAGACAATTGTGTCTATGTAGTGCATATGTATAATCTGTTCAAGCACCGGATACCAGATGACATGACTAGCGTGTACAACCCACTGAGATGGCTAGTTCAGTGAGGCTTTTCAGGGTGGCTGTTTATATCAATATCGAGCTTTGAAAGGCATATTATATAATGTATAACATGCCTTGATTCAGAAGTTCTGATGTGTTGCATGTCAGTGCAGAGCTCAAAGTGCAGACTTGCTGACTGCTAGCAGCGCTGACAACGAAAGAATGATTGATGGCACATTATGGAATGTGCTGATCTTCAGTTGTCGTGTATTTGTCTACCAGTATGTCTAGTTATTGCAACAGCTTTCAGTGGTACCGGTCATGTTGACAACCCAATGTTGCGGCTTGTATTTGTTGGTGTCGTGCGGATTCCGTGCAAGTGCTGGGGGTGTGCTCAGTTATTTCTAGTTAAACTTTATAGGGTGCACAACATAATATCATCAGGCAGTGATGGACACACTTCAGACCGTTGATCAGTACAGTGTCAATTCACAGTACAGTGTCAATGTTGGCAAAGCCATGCTTGCTTCTGAATTTGCCACCAGAGCGAGCAGACACACCCAGTGAAACCTTGGCTTTTCGTTTGTTAAACAGCTTGTTGAGACATACTGGTACATGCTTTGCTCATGTGCTAGCGATGCTTCGTGATTTATGAATTGTACCAGCAGTGTCGTCAATTCTACCGTACAAGTTTTGTTTAAACATGGGTGACAAACTGGATGTAGCACTTCAGTGACCACTAGTGGCTCGATAATTCTGTGCAAATCATCTGAGCGTTCTCACAAATTGACTGTCACCGTGCCAGTTGTTGGGCCAATGACGTGAAGCATAAGTGCAACAAGTTGCGACGATGACTGCTGGTGTTGTGCTGTTTGTCCACTGACACCACTGTAAGGCAACTCTCCACAGGGGGCAGTTGGTCAAGAGCCAATTGGTTGCAACCTAGAGCTTTAAAATGGCCTATGATGTCAGTGTGAACGCTATAGTGCACATAAGTTTAAGAGGTGTGGTTACACCATGTGCTGCAAAATTTCAGGTTGTGCAATACATATATTGGCAATCACTGCTTTGCAAACTCAAGCCATGCTCTCCGAGTCCCTGCTCAAATGCACCCCCCCGGGCCCGCACATTGCACAGCTGCTGCGCTCATCATGAACCTTCAGGTGCACCGCGTGGTGCTGGACTACAACCATAATATGCGTGTAACAGGCTCTTACAGCAAGGAGTCTGCAGCCCAAAAGACCCATTTGAGGTAAGATGCATGTAAGAAGCATGCGCATGCGCGCTTGGGATCCTGATCTGTCAAGCTGTGGTCGACATAAGCCTTGGGCTGTGTTGTTCAGAACCCCAACTCATCTCCACAATGCGTTTTGTGAACACAGCATGACAGTTGAGACAGGAACACACAAGACAAGGATAGGAAATCACATTTCACATAGAAATGGAAACACCTTGCTCCTTGTGTTCAGGAGAGACTGGCATCTCATCATGTAAACTGGAAACAATACCCTGCTGAGTTGCATTGTGATACTCCTGCAAGTGATCCTAAAGGCCAAGGGGGCATTCATTTAAATTAGTACCATGCACTCTACCTTATGCATCATTGAAAGTCTGAGACCTTGACGTTGCTTAATCTTGCATAAACATCTGCAGCAGGCACCAGTACTCTATATGTGCTTGAAGACGTTTTCAAGCATTGCCAATGTGCAGTTGCTACTGGTGTGCACACTGCTTGATTCGACCACCAGCTTAGTGTCTAGCATGGGTGCAGGTATGCCAGTACGCCTAGGTTGGACTAGGCATGCTCATAGGCAGGCAGCAGAGCTATGCAGAGACCATCATGTCTATAGTCTACTTGCAGGCTGCATTCAGATGCACATGCCAGAGCTCCAGGCCAAGAGCCAGGCTGCAGTTAGAAGGTGTCATCAAGGTTATGCTAGCTATTGGCATCATCCTCAACTTCCCTGACCTTGCTGGCAAGAAAGCATTCCGGCTGCCAGCACAGCAAGCCAGGTTCTTGGGCTTCGTAGTAGATGAGTCTCAGCAATGCTTTTTCCTGCCAGAGGAGAAGAGCCAAGACAGAAGCCTGCGCAGCATGCTACAAACATTCTCAGCAGCTCTCAGGTGAGAAACAGACCGCTAGCCCAGGTGGCAGGCAAGATAATAGCTGCAGCACTAGCAGTTCTGTTAGGACCCCTGCTTGCCAGAGCAATATTTGTGTTTGCCTGTATGTAATGCCTATATTGATTTAATTTGATTTTGATTTTAGCCGTGATGGGCCTATTGTACATGGCATACCCCAATGGTTGCCGGCATAAAGATACATTCCTGCCGAGGCTAGGGCCCTACCCCATGAGGGGGCATTGGCTCTTGTGATGTTCTGCCTATATTTACAAGGCCATGACAGGCCAAAGTAGGATGGGGCTCGCTATGTCCTTCAAACTGGGGAGCCTTTGCAGACATGCAGTGCTTGAACACAATGACAGCAGCTGGAGCCAACTGGAGGAAGAGAGAAAAGGTCTTCTTGGTAGCTGTGGCTGCCTCAGAGTATGCATATACAGCCTACGCTCCAAATGGGGGTTTCCATCAACCAATAACGATAAGTTTCCCTGCCCAAGAGGTGACCCTGGTGGCTGCCAGCATTTATTCCAGCACCCTGTGGGAGATCATGTGCATGCTGTGGGTATACAAAGTCGTCCTGCAGGCAAGCCCAAACCACATTCAGCACAGCAAAGTGAGGCATGAAACAGACATGCAGGCATGTTTCTACAGTGTCATGGGCATAAAAGGCAATCCTGCCACATTTCATGTGGTGCTTGCTCTGCGCAAGACAGGATACAGTGCTGGAGGTGGTCTGGAAGCCCAGGACTGAGCCTTATGAGCAGATTGCGGATGCCTGGTGCAAGGTACAGGACAAGTCAGACTGGTCCTTGCACCCAGCAGTGTTTGCACAGCTGCTGAAGGTCCCAGTCTTGGCAGGGCGCATGCCAGCCATGCATGCATCCATCTGGGCCTGTTTGCTAGCAATGCAAACCCCAAAGTGCAGGGAGCTTTGAATTCCAAATACCACCAGGCCTGCCCTGGCAGCAGAGGTGTGGATGCTATGCTGCACCCATGGGCATGGTCACTGCGAGATGAGCATGGCAACAGGCTGATGGTGTTCATCACTGGTCCATTTCACCCCATATGGTTCACCTCATACGCATATGGCAGATCATGGATCAGGGATGAGCAGCTGGGTTGCATTCTGATAGCTCCAGCCTGGCCTGCCCATGTATTAGCTATGTTGCATGCCACGCTTTGCAAGCAAGCAGTAGAGCTACATGATGTGCCTGATCTGTTCCACTCAGGGCCGCATGCCAGTGGTAGAAAGCCACAGCATTACAGGTACATTCTGTGATGATAGATTGACTGTAAAACATGTTGCACAACCTGTCCAAATGGCCACAGCACTATAGTAGCTACAGGTCCAGATACAGTACAACTTGACATTCAATCTGACATGCCATCACTGGCAATGCAGCTTGAACAAGCCACAGCTGCTGTGGCATCCATGTCGTACAGGCACCAATACCACAGCTTACTTCATACCCCACCATTCATGTGTTGCACAAGCATTTGCGCCAGTTTCATAAGCGACTTCAGCTCGGACGGACTGATCACTGCATCCAACAATGCTTCTGCCCCATAGCCCTTTATACATTGCAGTGTTTACTGACAGATGTTGCTTGATTACTGGAATTTGAGCCCATCCAAGGTAGACTCTGGCTTTAGTTATCAGTCACATATGTACGGTATATTTGCCTATTCAATGGGCAACTGATACTAGTCATGTGAATCATACCTCAGCTCACTGACAGGCAGACAATGTGACAATACGCAATTATACACATGTATGCCATAGGCAAGTCTGTATATGTGTTTGTCTGTCTAAGATTCAAGGAGCTACCTAGGGGCCCAGCTGCAGCTTCCAAATGATCAGGATACAGAAACGTCACTAATGCATTGGTAACTTAACCGTCCCGGATGCACGTGGGCACCGCTGTTTGTGGTCACGGACAACACGTGGCATGAAACAGTCATCGCTCATCAGCTACGCGCAGAATATGCACATGTCTGCACGTTTGTCCTTGTGCTTGTGAGAATCGTTTTCCTGTCGTCTCTATCACTGCTTATGTTGTCACTATGTGGACCATATGGCCCTTGCTAGCTCTATTGTTGCCTATTGCCGCCAGCAACGATTTCCAGGAGGTCGAGGATTGCAAGGCTGCAAAGTATGGTCTCCCAGGTTTTCGCAGCCAGCGTAGCCTTTTTCCAAACGCAGATCCCATTTGGGATGGCATGACAAAAGTGGGCTTTCAGAATGCGGACTCCACTTGGTTAGCGGGCAACTTCCGAGATACAGGATCCGACTTTGTAGCTGTGCTGTTCGGGGGGTCAATACAGCATAAGGAGTACTGGCCGGAGCCTCCGCTGATGCGGACCCTTGCCATCAATCACGGCATAAGCTCGTTCGCCGTTGACATTGCCGGCCGAGGCGAGAGCTGTGGCTCTGAAGCCCTTTTCAACTACACTGCAGCGGTAAGACCGCGGTCGTGCTTAGCTGAACTTAAGGCTCGATGGAACAAGCTCGTATTGACCGTCACCGGTTGCACATGCAGCTCACGGACATGGCTGCCGCTGTGCACTTCATCAATAACCTTCCGGGGCGATATTGCGGGGCCTTGTTCGGTACGCCACCTGCAACTTCAAGCTTGCTGATCTGTTCGGTTTTGTGTGTAGTCACTTTGCACTCTTGTTGGCCTACACAGGCATGAGCTCGGCAGCTTCGTCGGCTTTATTCTATGCGGCTCGCGTTGGGGACGTGCCAGCCGTGTTCATGGCGGAGCCAGACGACATCACCGTCCTGTCAGGCAAGACCTACACCAATCTTAAGCTTACAATTTTCAGTTGCCCTATTGTTCCACTGCCAAGTGTCCATTCAGACTGGTGTCATTGGCTTTATGTTGTGCAAACGAGCCAAGTAGTGACCTGAATAACCTTATTTCCACTGCAGAATTCATCGACACTTCAGCTGGAGGAGAAATTGCTCATCGGCTTGCACGAGCGCCAGAGTTTGAGATCACAATGCCAATGACCGGCGATCACGCCACTGTCAATAGGGAGGTGAGTCTTGCTCGCATAATGGGACAGTCTTTCAAGGATGTGTAGTGAAACAGTCTGTGTATGAGGTGGCTGACATGTCACCTCTGTGGGTCTTGGCTTGCATGCTTATGCTCGTGCATCATGTTGCCACAGTGTGCAAGCTTACAGCACGGCTTGTACAATCGCATGGGGCATGCAAGCCTTCCCATGTGATTCAAACATGGCTGTGGAGAAAGTCACAGCGATCAGTGTTATCAAAATGCTGTTACCAAAGTGCTGCATTACTATGCATGCTATGCAATACACACCTTTCGTTCCCACATTCTCTTGAGCACTGCCATGTTTGGTACAGAGTCTGAAGGAGCTGTTCGCTATTGACTTGCAAGCTGAGGTCAACCGTATTCCACCAGATGTCCACCTATACTGGTACACAGCTGAGCGCGGGGTAATTTTCTGCATCCTCACCTGAAGTTCAAACACCATGTGTCATATTGTGTATCACATGCTTCACAAGCCAAGCATGACAATGACAGCCATGCCTTTTTGCTGATATCATGGTCATGCATGCAACTCACATACATCGCTTTTGATTTTGCTGAAACTGGACATGGTGGTTATGCTTCAATGCTGTGTCTCTGGTTTGCTGGTATGAGAAGCATCATCACAGAGGCAACAGATTTTTGCAGGGCTGCACTCATCTCTTCCAGGGCATACCTGCATCAATCACAGCTGACATGAAGCTTGACATCAGGCCTATAGGGGCATGCACGCATCAAATACAGCTGACATACAGCTTGACCTGTGCTTGCAGAGCTCGCTTCAGAGTCAAATGAAAAACCTAACTTTTGCTCACATCAGCGGCTTCCACCATCGACATTTTCCAGAGGCGCAACATGACTTCCTGAAGCAGCATCCAAATGATTTTCTTGGCCAGACTGCAAGCGACATGCAGAGCGAAGCTTTTGATCAGGCAGCTGCACGAGAGTACATGAGCAGACACAAGCAACCCCTCAAGTATGTGCCAAGTTTGCCCCCTCCTGCTGAGGCCAAGCATGAGCGACTCACAATCCAGGAGCAACGGCAGCAGAAGCGGCAGCGCCAGCGTGCCATGCCACGGCACTTCTTCATCAATGGCAATTACACCACAAGCCTTGATCAAGGTAGTGTAGCTTACTTGAGATGCCATGCCTGCAGCACTCGTGAGCTAGCTTATCAGCTTTGACTAAATGCATTTTGGGCTCAGCTTGCTGGTGATGATGACTGGTATGTGCAAGCATGCTTGATACGATCGACACTGCAGGCTCTGATTCAGACTCACCAGCAATACCAAAGGGGAACGCTTGCATGAGAATGAGTTACACGTGAACAGATTGAGACCTCTTGATTGTACACAGGCGCTGTCAAAAAGCTGCATGTTTCCGTGATGGATGACAGTGACAGATTCTGCATGCTGCAGGTTTGGTCAATCCAGCAGCCGTGCAGTTGCAACCTTTTGGGTGGATGCTAATTGTCATGCACTATAAAGGATGCTTTGGATCAAACTGTACCTTGCAGGTGGGTACATAACCTTCTTTGATTTCTGTTTCATCCTTCTGTAGTGCATCACAGAGGACTCTTTGGATCACAATGTACTCCGCAGGCTTGTCCATCTCCTGTCTCAAGCATCATTTTGATACGCTGCATGCAAATTTGACTAGCTCAGCACCATCAAGAATAAAGCACACTTCCATATGTACGTTATGTCATCAGGTGTGTGTGTCAGCACCGTGAGGAGGTGAAAGCGTTACAACCGGCTCAAATGCATTCTGTACTAGCAGTCAGTCCCTCAGAAGTTTCCTATGAAGCTCTGGTCTTTGCTCATTGTGCTGTCCTCCTGTCTACTTGAGCTCTGGCCTTTTCCTATTGTGAAGTGACTACGCTGCATGTATAGCGAACTGAGAAACATTTTATGGGTTTTCTGTGAGTGCAGACTGAGCGTGCCTTCATGCCTCCTCTGTTGGCAAACATGGGCTGCAGTGATGAGCCAGACATACGGAATATCACCAACCCCAGGTCAACATCTTTCAACAGCCAGTCGTGGGTAGCGGTGGTTGAAGAAGTGTCTGCGCATCCAGTGGGCGGGCTGCGCTTCTCGTCATTCAGGTTGGCATGCCCTCTGCAGCAAGCTGCAAGTGCAGGGTGAAGTGCATTCGGTGAAAAGCTAGATTGTATCTGAAGATTTGAGCTCTTGCTTCCTAATAAGCTTATCTTTTCATCTCTTGTGCTGTGATATGTGTGTGTCATGCATGGCACACAAAAACATCGTCCACTCCTGTCTGCAGCTGCAAATGCTGGCACATTGGTCATGCAAGAGAGTCACTGCCAAAGGCAGGATGGTGCATGCCTGGCTGACAGGACAACATGCTGATCAACTTATGAGCAATTTGAACTAACTAATACATTCATGAGGTACTGAAAAAATTGACAAAGCTTTTGTTTTTTGAGGCAACAGTTATTTCTTTTTGCAGGCCGTTTGTGTACCAGAATCAGCTGCACGTATCCTATGCTATGGAGATCTTTGACAAGTCCTTGAACGTGACGCATGAGACTCGCAGTGATGCGCACAAGATGCGGTTTCAGGGCAACGGCTTCGCAAGAGTGGACATGGAAACCCTGGAGCTACACAGCCTAGTCAATTTTGCTCAGCCTCTCATTCCAAGAAGGGAGTTCCCATGCTGTGACAAGAACTGGGGTGTGTGGGAGGACAACCATGAGCTGTACATACTGTACACAGTCATGCCATGTTTGACCATTTTCAAGCTGGACTTCACACAAAAGACAGGAGCGTCGCTTGTGTTCGCCTCCTGCCTGAAAGAAGATGTTGGCAGATGGGTGTCAAAGTCAGTCAACCTGGAGATGCGTGATATCAGGATCAGTGGTCATCCAATCCTTTGGTCTGAGTACCCACAAACGCTGTTAGTGTTGGTGCATCACAACTGGCGCAACCATGGAGGCTCAAAGCATTGGGCAGTGCAGATGCAGTTCGAGCCAAAGCGCAGGAGGTTTGTGATATCAGCAATCTCCAAGGACCCTGTGTTGGACCACGAGCATTACTACTTATACAATGAGGCAGTTCAGAATGTGATTGCGGTGGGTAGCTATCATCTGGCCAAGGGGCATCTCAGAATTCTGTATGGTGACGGCGACAAGTATTCGGCTGTTGCTGACGTAGATCTGTCCAGTGTTTTGTGGGTTCATCTCAATCAGACGTCTGCCTCAGAGTGGATGGATGGTTTGAATGTAGCATTGGGTGACAGAGTCAACAGCATCACTTACACCGAGTATGAAAGTCTAGTTTGGAGGTGAGAGTTTGGGAGTTGTCGCTGCTCTTATGTAACTTCTTGATTATGGTAAAGCTATAACTAGAGCTTATGCAGAGACTAAACGTAATGTGAAGATAACTGTATGTATTGCTCTTGCCATGCAGATGCTTGGGCAAAACATCAGATACCACTCTTCCAGTTGTCTCACTATTTCATGATTTCATGGAGGTTTTACATTTGTTTTGAATAAGATGTATTGAGCTCAGGAATGCTGTCAACAAACGGTGTTTCTGTGTCATATTTGTTCTGCCTTTACCTGTTCACTTGTCTGGCAAGATTTCATTTGGAGCTGTTGTTGCTCCATGGATGAGTGGTACGTCTTTCATGATCATAGGAACATGAGTCATGACTTTGATCATGTGCACGATTAGTGACCCCCCTACACCCACTGCTAGCGTACTCCTGATGTACGGATATGCTTACTTGGTTTTGGCATGAGCATAAATTTCATGACAGTATTATTATCAGGGACTTGTCCAAAAATGCAGTGTACGCATGATCTCACACTGATACCGTCATTCTCTTGTCACCCTTGCTTATACCCCCGATTGTTGATGGGGAAATGTTGACGAATCAAATGATGGGGTCTGTACTGCCGTCATGCAGCCAACTGTAATGACTGTTTCGGCAAGCTGTTGCCATTATGGTATAGCTATAATTGCACATGCATGCGCCGGTGCTTCACAAGATGCTTCTGACAGCACACTCAACAATTTGTTGTCTTGATACATACCTTTTATAACAGTTGCACATGAGCTGCATTGATCACATCCGATACCATTTCGACATCGAGGCAGCACACAGGATCCTGAGGCAGCATGATCTCCGGAGATAATGAGAAGCAATGTGCCAAATGCTGACGTCATAATGGGCGTCGACGCCCATTGTGAGCAAGATGACCATGGCTTTATTCCTCTTTACGTCTCGCTTGCCGCACTGTGTTGGCGGGCTAAAGCATGGTAAGCTCTCTTTCTCTCTCAATTGTCACACTGAAGTCCAGCCTATGAACATGCACAGCATGCAACCACACTCAACACCTGTCCACATGCTCGATGCTTGCTAGTTTTGGCGCAGTATATGCTGCAATATGACTCCAAACTAGAGCCAACCTTGCATTGTGATGTTAACATATGCTGGTTAACTCAAGCATACAGAAATAAATTAGTTTTAACATACAGATTCTTGAGTTCACACACCATGGCAATAGGCCCTGATGATCAGCTAGAGTGCTGAGTTTGGCTTGCACTGTATTGTTGCCAAGAGCTGCATCACTCAAGTCCATTGTCAAGCCACGTCATGGTCAATTGTGCCAGCCAAAACGACAACACATGAACAATCCGGTCAAACCGTAGAAGGCCATGGCATGCTGCTCAGGATGGCTTCTTCCACGAGTGGTAGATGCTCATCCACAGGCCGAGAAACGCTTTCAACTGCACACAGCTCTGACATGCATAAATGCTGCCATCGCAACAAAAGGGAAAACAGGGCAGACGCCCCTTCACAGCCTAGCAAATGGCCTAGACTGCATCTAGCTGTGCCAGCAAGACAGCTGTGGTGCTGACAGCATTGCCATCATGATAGACAAGACAATGAGCTCTTGTGGGTGTCAGATGCCTTGTTGGAACCCAGGTAAGACAGCATAGACAGACAGCACGACAGCACTGGTGCCTTTCAGCGTCTGCCTTGCTTGGCAGGCTTCCTGATGCCTGGCATGGCATGCCTTTCAGTGTCATCATCCATGCGCCCCTTCCGTTTGCTACCCTTCCTCTTTTCAGACTCCCGCATCTGCACAAGCGTTACAAGAGGTTGATGCATTGCGTTGCCGCACAGGGCAGAATGTGCAGCAGTGAGAGGCCTGCACATTCTGCTGTACAAGAGAGCTACTGCAGTCATTCTGCTGTGCGCAGGCATACAGACCATAATTTGTGTCCAGCAACGCATCATCAAAAGGAAACGTCATGGTCTCCACAGAAATGCAGTCAGTACCAATTTTCATTAAACATACAATGAACAACACCACGCATGTACACATGCACAGTTACGTTTGTAGCAAGCACACTCCAAGCACTGCATCACACTCTGCAGACTACTACGCATCCTGAGACTGTCCTTAGGGACAAACAGGGGTCGCTAAAGAAGCACACTCTGTTCCGCTCACACACGAAGAGCATCATGACCACCAGCAGCATCATGCAGCATGTTCTACTTCTCTACAGAGCTAGCCAATGCCAACTGCTACAGACAAGGTTGACTGTCTCCAGGGAGTTCTGTGCCTGGCAAGCCTAACAGGAGGGGCTAATAGAAGGAGCTAATAGGAGGGGCTAATAGGAGGAGCTAATAGGAGGGGCTAATAGGAGGACCTGCATGGTGGAGATGCGCTGAGCCTCGCCCACACGCTCCAGCAATAGCAGAACGGCCTCCTGCTCTGCAGGATACTCCTCCATCTTGTGGCCTGTCAGCGCCTCAATCTTCTGGAACAGCTCCACATCATATTGAGTGACAAGAGTCAGTGAGCGCCCAGACCTGCAGAACTCAGAGTGGAAGTAAACGACAGACCAGGCAAATCAAGATGAGCTTGGCAACGCAATGTGAAACTTTGATGCGTGACAAACGCACAGTCAAAAGTTCGTGCCCATACAGGATGGGCGGCTTCAGAGGACATGCATCTTGGTTTTGATACAGCTTATGTCAACCAAGCGCAGCAGCAGATGCCCCTGAGATGATTAAAAGCATCCAACCATTAGAGCACAAATTGTTGGTGCAGCAGCCCCTGCATCGAAGGCTGGACTCAGTTGCCATGTCCTACACAGGTTGAACATGCACTTGCGCCATTCTGTATCGTTCCTCAAGTTACTATGCAACTGTAAGGAAGGCCTGAAAAAGGCAGTGCCTCTCACCTGCCGGCTCTAGCAGTTCTACCAACCCTATGAATGTAGTCCTTGGAGTTGGTTGGTACATCGTAGTTGACCACGCAATCCACAGCAGGAATGTCTAGACCTCTGCTTGCAACATCTGCAATGTAGACGTCCACACAAATCAGGCTTCCAGCATCAAGTTAGAGTGTGCTGTCAGCCTTGAACGTTTGTGCCAACTCTACCTGCCTCAAGCAGCAATCAAAACACTTCCATTGCAACAAAAGCATACACTGTTGTGGCAAGCAGCCATAATGCAGACTTGCAGAGTATGAGCCACAGGTGCATGCGTGAATAGTGTGCTGCCTGGCTGTTTCTGTGACACACTGCTATGGGTGACATTGAATGCAAGCTTACTGACGTGTCATCTCATACAATCTCAATCTATGTCAACAGTCCAGACTTCATGCTGGTTGATGCTGCTAGTTGGTGTAGAGGTGTTGCGTCATGAATGATGGCACTTTGCAGCAACACTGTGGCCCAGTATTGGCCACCAACAGGATGATAAGCATGTGCGCTTTGCTGCCATGACTGCCATCATGGCTGCAGCACACAGCTGCCACAAACAGTAAAACCCACATGCTTCTGCATGAAGCACATGCATTGTTCTGCATGGAGTGCACGTTTAGCGGTGATGCCTTCACTCGAGGGGTGCAACAAGCCCTTACCAGTGGCGACCAGAATGCTCCTCTCTCCAGCCTTGAACTTATTCAGTGCTCCTATGCGCTTGGCTTGAGCCATCTGACCGTGGATAGGGATTGCATCAAATCCCAGGTTACGCAGCATGAGGGCCATCTTGCGAGTGTTGTCGCAGGTGCGTGTGAAGATCATGAAGGTAGCGCCTGCTAGCTCTGTAAGGTAGAAGGCCAGATAGCAGTCCTGCAGGGCAGTCACAACTTATGCACAGGGCACAGGTCATGGCCCCCGCCTGCAGAAGGGCTTCATATGGAAGCTTGATAGTATCTCATGACGACAGCTCTTGAGTGTGGTGTGTGGACAACAGCTCTTGAGTATATGGTAGCCGTCTCAAAGCACTTGACCCACATCAGGCCCCATAAGCACACAGGCCATGAGCGGTAAAGTCAACAATTTGAAGGACCATGTCCAACATGGTAGCCTGCCTGGACGTTGAGTCGCAGGTGTGGGACATAACACCAACCCTAACAAATGTTACCAATCTTGAAGCACACATCGACACAGGCTGTGATGCATGGCATGGGTCACCATGCAACCACATGAAAGCGGTCAGGCTGCAAATGTAGCCATGGTGTCAAGCCATTCAGCATGTCAAAGAGAGATAGCGTCAAGAGGGAAGTCAAACAGCCAAGCTGATGGCTTGGCAGTCACCTTGTACTTGGCTGGAATGAAGAGGTACTGCTGCCGTAAGGTGTCAACAGTGGAATACTTCTGGGCAACCTCCACCTTGACTGGGTCAATCAAGCAAGCTCGTTGCAGCTTGGCTACCTTGTTGGTCATTGTTGCACTGAAGAGCTGTGTCCTCCGTTCCTGCACTTGCAACATGTTTCAGTGCCAAGACCAGCACCTGGTTAGACAGAGTCCAGTCAGGCACGGGTTGATTGCAAGCTGGCAAAGAAGTGTGTGTACATCACAAGGTGGCAGCTGTTTGCTAGCAGCTGTTCCTGCCTGTTTGTTGCGGCCATGTGATGTGCCAATGCTATAATCTACAAACACATGCACTGCGTATATTTACAGGCATTTGCAGGCAGTTAAACAGGGGGCATGTTGCAACAAAACTGCTTCAGCCTGGTTGCTTTTCTGCTTGTGGAAGAAGGAAGGCAGATTGATTTGATCCACAGAATCCACATAGCTGAGAGGTGTGTTGGGATGCAATACAAATGCTAAGCAGGTAAAGGTCAACAAGGTTGGCGCAGCACGCTACCTTGGGAATGGCTTTCAGAATCTGATCAATCTCTTGTTCAAAGTCCATGTTCAGCAGCCTGTCAGCCTCATCCAACACCAAATGCTTGAGCAGCTTGAGACTGAAGCCCTGCAAATTGACGTGGCATTTAGCCTAAAGGGAAGAAAGATCAACACTGTATCAAGCTGAAGGACTCTGCAATGGGAAATGCTCAGCGTCTGTGGGCAGCAACCAGGTTTGCATCTGTCACCCAACCTAACTTGCTGCTAGATTGCTGTTGTACATTGGCATGCAAAAGCCTTGCGAAGCAGCAACAACACACCTTAGTATTTGAGAGGTGGTCAACAACTCGACCGGGTGTTCCCACAATGACATGAGGCCGTCTGCCAAGAGCAATGGCCTGCGCCATCATGTCAATGCCACCGACAAGCACTGCACATTTGACCCCAACCCCTGACCCCAAGGCCTCAAACTGCTCAGCAATCTGTATAGCTAGCTCCCTTGTGGGTGATAGTACCATGGCATACAGCGCTTGTGGCTTTTGCAACAGGCCCTGCAGCAACGAGCTTGCAGTGCAGAACATGCTGTCGTTGCTGATGATCTGGACCTTGATATGCACCAAACAGGTACAATGAGCATGTGACACACTGCTGACATTGACAAGCAATGTTCTAACACATGAAGCACATGACATACAAACCAGAAGCTGTAGCTGCCTTGACACAGGAAAGGCATCTCACCTCAAGTATGGGTAGAGCAAATGCGCCCGTTTTCCCAGAGCCAGTTTGTGCTAACCCAATGATGTCTCTATCTGCAGCAGGAAAGAAGCAGCAACGTCTGAGCCATATGTCCCATTAGCACCCAAGTGATTTTTTGTTCACGGTCGAACACTTGGACCGATTGCAGAAGGCGCCAAGGACTGCTGTGATTGCAGCACGAGTATATGTATATACCTTGCAACAAGTGAGGTATAGCTTGAGTTTGGATGCTGCTGGGAGTCTTCCACCCAAGGCCTGCTGCTGCTTCAGCAAGTTGGCGGCAGACCCCGAGCTCCCCGAAGGCTGCAATGGCCTTGTCATTTTCCGCTGGCGTCAGTGCAGTAACCACCATGCAAAGTGCTAAAGTAACAAAGCTACCGAGAAGAGTGACTTCGAAAGTGAAGCTGGCCAGGAACTGTGTGATGGTTCGACGCCAAATCTGCGAGACCTTATCCGGGTTTGCACTGCTTGCACCGTTTACAGGCAGCTAGAACTCAGAAAGCTAAGCTGTGCACGACGCCGGCGCGGCCTGGGCTTGCTCGTGTAAGAGCAAGCGGGCATAGACACAGCAGAGGTAGCAAAGAGCGCAATACCTAAGCTGACACAGCCCGTGTGCAAGTGCACTTTGCAAGTGGGTTTGCGAGTGATCTGCGCCGCTGTGCCACGTAACCTGCGTAACGCACGAAGACGTCTTCCTTGGCGCTGGGAGATGAACCATTTCACGCACTTACAAAGTTTTGTATGCGGCATGCCAAAGTCGTTCACACATCCTAATTTGCAGCTTGTACCCGTGACCACCTTGCAAACGGGTTTTATGACCGGAAACGCCTGCCGCACCCTTTGCAGTGATCTGTCCCCGGTTTTGATCGGGTAAGACTTCCTGATGCTCGACGTCGCGACATTAATTGTCTACTCTGGTGGCTATATATTCCTTGTGTTTCTTTCCGTCTGTCTCGGTAAGCCTTCCCGACCTTTTTGTTGCCGACGTTTAAAACACGCTCCACGTGACTGTTGCCAAGTGGGCTAACGGAGATGCTGTTTTGCTGGTTGCAGCCACTGGACTGTACTATCTAGCAGAGCTTGTGGAGGAGTACACGAAGTTGGCGAAAAGAATAATCATATATGTCACTCAAGCAGTGCTGGTTTTGCATGTCTTGGTTTTGGTTGTGGACCGACTGCCTGTCAGATGCGTTGTTGCGGGGATGGCAGCACATTCGTGTTATCTAGGAGAGCTGCAGAAGTATCCATTTATGCAGCTCTGGTCGCCAGTGACTGCCGGCAGTATAGGTTAGTGCTGATGACACTCACATGCAGCCTCCACGCAGATGTAGATTCCTTTCTTTTTCCTACAAATGAGGTCGCTACTCTTGCACGGTGTGCAACATGCTTCTGCTGATGCGCCAACACGACCCGTCTCTGCAGGTTTTTTTGTGCTCAGCAATGCTCTCTGGGGAGTGTACTTCTGGCGGGACTCGTGGCATAGTCTGGAGTACATTTTTGGCTTTCTGTTCATTACAACATGGCTGGTACCTTTCAGTCTCTTCCTGTCTGTGGCCGCCAATGAGAGTGTCTTGCCTGGTGGTGCCAACGCCGGCATGAACTTCAGCAGCAGCTCAAACAATTTGACAGGTGATAAAAGCACTTATCTGGCCCAAGGGTTGCATGGTCATTGTGCCGTGTAGCATTCTGGACCCAGGTTACACATGTCTGCCATGCCATCATCAGGTACCCTCAGTCATGCATTGTCATATGCATGCTCCCATGAGCTTTGGTGCCTGACTGCACTTGCACAATGCAGGCTTGGACACACGCAAGAAGCCAGGCAAATCAAAGAATATCTTGCTATACTGCTTTGGGCTGTTGAGACAGCAACGGGATGAGGTCATATTACCAGAAGTAAACAATCTCATGCCCGGCATGGTAAAGACTCAGCAACATCGGTATTGAGATGCATTCGTCAGAAGCTGTGACAGATCAAGCAGTACGCATGTCACGTAGGGACATTCCTGAAAGAGAGATCAAAACATCATGCAAGGTCTTGAAGGGTGCCGCAATTGAACCACAGTCTATTTCTGAGCTAACAGCTGCTGCTGCTACTGTGATCAGGGTTGGAGATCGTTCCAGCCCTGCATTTGTCATGTACACACCATCTTGTAGGGCTCTTGCAGTGACTTGTGCTATGATGTGTGCTGGTCGTAGTTCTGCTATGATGTGCACTGCAACCGTTTCCTTGCAAGACTGCATGCATGACAGACAAGGCACAGGCAGGCACTGAGTGCATTGCGACTGTAGCCATATCATGCCAGGGTTGATGGTGAGACCATGTTAGCAGCAAACAGGGACTTGCATGATTCTGCTCACAGTCGACATCACTGACAATAAACCAATAATTACACGGAATCTTGCTGGATGAGTTGCATCAATTGTAACAAATTGACGTCAGTTTAGCACAGAGGAGCATAATGTCTACAGACCAAACACGATGATTGCAAAGAAGTAAGCCAGCAAACCAATGTGCTGTAGAATTTAAGACACTGGGAAATTTTCGAAATCTTGTACATGTGGTGGTGCCAAAAGAAGGCTTATGATCAAACGCACTATGACCTGTCTTAGAATGCAAGGCTATCAAGACTGTTCATCTAGATGTACGGATACTGCTGTTAGAAGATGCGCACAATTTCAGCACTTTAACGGCTGTAAACAGGCAATGCAGGGAAAACTCAGCACACAAATGCAGCTCATGACTTGGCCGACATTGAGCCAGCAGCATTGCGCAGCTCTTGGGCATGTATGTGGCGTGGCTGTCACACAAAGAGACTCGACTTAGCAGCACAAAACACTTTTGAACCTGCGCTTCAGCATCTTCAGTAACATCATACTGACTATACACAGTGCCCTAAAGCAAGCAGAGACTCTGCCTCTGCAGGCTCCTGCAGTCTTTCCCAGTTTTCATTAGTTCTTTTTGGGTTTGCCATGAAATGAGGGGTTGTTGTACAACCTGCCAGGTGACTGTTGCTCTCCGACTGACTGCTGTGTGGCTCAGCCTTGCACAGGAATCTCTTCACTGTTTGCATTGGACTTGGGCAGCATGCTGGCTGGGCTACTGCTGGGGGAGAACTTGGGTGCTTGGGCTGAAAGAGTCTTGGAGCCGTTCAGCTTTCCCCCCTGCAAACTCTGGTTCAGCGCTGACTTTGGCAGAAAGCCATTTGTCTGGGTGTGGTCAACACCTCCAGCTTTCTGCTCGTGTGCCTGTACGCATACGAGCAATCAGCAACTTCACATGTCACACATCCAGCCAGTATTGGAACTTGCAGGGCTGCGCTTGCAACACTAAATGGAGACTCAGCCATGCAACAGAGGCAAACGATTGCCAGTCTGCTGCCGCACAGGGTGAACATATTCGGCAAAAACTGGTCTACGACACACGTGGAAACTTATTGAACATCTCAATATAGCAATTTGAGATCTGCAGGCATTGCAACTGCAGCTTGGTCACACTCGCAGACAAAGCTATAGGCGGCACAGACAAAGTAAGCTGCCGGAAAACCCAATTTGGCAACATGGTGAGATGAGCTATGCAAATGTTGATCTCACTGTGGCCTTTCCATCTGCCCTAAAGGCTTCCAGAGTCCGGTATGGCCCTTCGAGAAGCCCCTTCAACTGCACAGCAAATCCTGACAACATTGAGAGGCGCAGCTTGCTTACTGACAGGTGATTGAGGCCTGGTGACATGCACTCAAAGCAGCCGAGCTGCAGTGGTGCTGGATGTGTGTAAAAGGGGACGGCCACAGTCTCAGATCAGATCTTGGTTGAGAATGATGTTTCTGCATTGGCCAGAGCCTCAGCATTAGCATGGTTTGATGACATCATAGACTGTTGTTTTGACAGGCTGCCCAAGATATCACGACGGAGATGCATGCTAAATAGTTCAGGACCAACGCATCTTGTGACAAGAATGTTCATCACCTGCCATGATGGGAGACAACATCGGTGCTCTAATGCAACGCCTCTTACTATCACGACCTCCAATTAGATGTGGGATATGTAGACCTGTCTAGTCTACGCAGCAGCCTCAAAACAGATCTTGGAGAAACATTTTTCGCCATGGGCAATTGCCTCGGTATTAGCATGGTTGTGACTATCATTGGCTGTCTTCTGAACTAACACAAAATGTACTCCATGCATGCTGTTACCTTAGCATACGGCCACTGCATACATGTGCTTACATGCATGTGCACACATAAACTGTGTTGTGGTAAGAGCATGCATTTCAAAGCATGACTAACCCAGCTGCCCTCAGAGGCAGATAAATTTTCACACATTCATGTTTGGCATGCATGACTGTATTGAGGAAAAGGCATGCACGCACTGTGTCTATCATACAAAACCAGATACACACAACACACTAAGCACAATAAAACATCATGGTAATACGTAGTGTACACATCCACACGAAAAAGAAAAGATCCTGGTTTACCTAACTATAATATGGGTAAGAAGAGTGGTATACCTTGGGGTTGATGGTCATTTGGGTGTCTTTGGGGAGGCCAGAATACTGGTGGAAGGCCCACAACTTCTCCAGAGCATACAAGTGACCATCCTCAAAGTCCTACATGCAATCAAGCCACCCTTTCACCCCAATTCACCCCTGCATGCTGGCCTTGGACTCTGTTTGCGTGCCGGCCTTTGACTCTGAATGCGTGCTAGACCAGCAGTGCAATTGTCATGTGTCAACAACTGCTTGTGCAACTGCCTGGAGTGAAGAGCCTGGTATTTTTGCAACCCAAGAAGACCTTGAAGGCCTGCTCTTTGCTGGCTCAAGGGATGAAAGATGCAAGTGAGTAAACCTAGCAACTTGTCAGTCATGGTGTATAGACCCAAAGTCAGCTTTCAAGCATATTGGGTGATCAGAGATAGTAGTCATGTTGTCTAGCAGAAAGAACGGCACCAAAGCTCAGAACATGTAATAGAGCTTCTTGCTGTCAGTCAATCAGTCAGGGATTCTGCATGGTCAGCATGATCAAAGGTGGTAGGGGCCACCTAAGATCAATCAACCTAAATGCGTTAGTTCCATACACAATGGAGCAAAGTTGTCTGAGGGTATGGATGGTGATGCAATGGAATGGGAATGTGAGAACCGCGGTAAACGAGTCAGCGCATTGATTGCGGCCGCCTGTCCATAAGGTCCTTTGTTTGATGTGGACGCAATTAAATCCAACAGGTTCCCAGCAGAGCTCACCAGTTGGGAGTGTAGCGTCGTACATTAGCACATGCCATTGAGCAGCATCTAATCATGATGGAGGGCTACCATGAACAATGGGGATGATTTCAAATGATGCAGTATGCTGAACACAATCCATACTGCGTGCTAGGAGAGAAATCCCCAAAGAGCAAGAGGCAAACCTGAAGTGTGCGCTTCTCAAACTCCTGGTACACATCAGGGCGAAAGTTCTTCTCAAGGCCATAGCTGAAAAACCTGCAAGATGCAAAATGCAGCGTGAGCAGCAAGCCTGTGTGTAGTGTACATACCAGACTTCCAACATGCAGATGCGCAGACGTCAGCAGTCATACCACTCCTGGTGGGCAGCAAAAGAGTGCTGTTGTGGAACAAGCCCAAAAAGTACCCTGTCATCTATACAAGTGCTGCCTCCCCCCTCCCCCCCTTTTCCGAAGCAAACAGTCAAAAGACACTAGGTCCATGTTGTCACCAGTCTTGTCTTAACACATACCTGAAGAGGCACTCCATGCCATATTTGTAGCCTGCACAAGCATCTTCCTGTGCATACCCAAGGAATTCCTGGTACATGCTTTGGTTGAAGGTGTCCCTCAGGAAGTAGCTCCAGAAGCGGTACAGCCTGTTCATCTCATCAGAGAGACCTGCACCTGCCAGTGCAGCACACACAACTCAGCAAAGCAGGTCTCACAAGATGCTCTGCAGTCCCTGAACAACATTGAGCATGATCTGTAGCCAAGGCACGGCGCATTGCAGCATTTCTTGCAATGCTTCTGCTGCCAGACATGCTGTGGAACTGTTCGGCTTGGCAAGCCAGTGTTTGCGACCATGGTCCCTAGCAACCAGCCAGGACAGAAGATGGAGCTGTGCACTAAATTGGGGAGCCATATTCATTTTGATCTTTTGTGAATACAGATCATGCTGCAAGATCAGTTAGCGGAGCAGGGGGCATTACGCAAAACTGTGTTCAAGCCTTGCACTTTGCTGCCCAAGGTGCATCATATCAGTGTTGCTTCCTCACATGCAAGCGAATGTCTACACACTTCAACACACAGACATCTACAGCATGAAGGCTGCTGCAGTCATGAGACAGCATGCAGGTCACAACATGTGAGAAGGTAACGTACCAACAGCTTTCCTTTCCTTGAGGCAGCGGCGCCTGTACTGCTCATAGGCCTCCTGCTGGAAGCCATTGTGCTCCAGCAGTCGGTAGCTGGGGTGCTGCTTGGAAGAGGAAGAAGCGACTGAGCGGCCCATGCTGCTGCCCACTGGTGACGATGACAACACACCTGCATGGGCTGAAGAGGCTCTTATGGTGTCCCACAAAACACAACTTTCATGTGGTGATTTGCCTCTTTTCTGACAGGCAGACAGTGACTTGAGTTGCCCAATGATTAAGCTGCACCATGCTGCACATTCATGCACACATACTTTCAATCATGAAACGCATGTCTTGCCCTGACAGCAGTGCTGAGAAGCTCTGATTGTGCTGCGTGTGGCAGTGGTGCATCTGCAGCTGCCAGATTGCATTGGGTTTCAGGCAGTCATGAACGTAATGCTGACGAATTCTACTGGTTATCATCCAGTGGTTCTGGAACATGCAGGTGCTTGTGCAAGATGTCCCAGCCTACATGCTTGTTACGCAGCTCTGAGTTGCAATGTAAGCTGTCTAACACTGGCACATCTTATTTGGGCTCACAAATGAAAGATGACAAGATACTTAAGGAATACACTGTAACTTTGAGACTGCCCCACCGCCCTGTTGTGCAGGGCTGCCTTTACACACTTTGCAACTCTTGCTGCTGCTGCTGCCAAGCTTACTGCTAAATGTATTGCCTGCAGTAAGTACAAGGAGCTGGTCGACAAGGTGCATGCAGCCCTCAAGACCGCCATCAAGGAAGCACAAACAGATACTGCTCATGGCATGCCGCTCTTAAGTGAGATCCTGTCAGCTGTCACTCAAAAGGGGCATGCCATGAGCAATATCTGTTTGTGCTTCCTTGATGGCAGTCTTGAGG
>JAABUU010001900.1_pt1 | contig 32262 bp, 33 predicted proteins | sample 5559301 | NCBI WGS metagenome assembly JAABUU01 (sample SAMN10711884, study PRJNA513360) | rock metagenome | isolation source: Antarctica rocks | place: Antarctica: Victoria Land, Richard Nunatak white
CCTCGCATAGTGAGCCTGCTACAATAGGCATTTCGATTCTACACAAGGCTAAGGAAATACATTCATGCGGACATGAATCATTGAAGGGGGGGGGTAATGTTACGATCCTAGCTACGCACCTATGTTGATAGCTATGTTGGTGGCTATGTTGATGACTATCGCCGGCCGCTCGCCGCTAGGCTATAGGGTTGTTCCGAGGCCAACCCTATTCAGGGTTAGCTTATGTTCTTCTGAGTCATATAGATAGCCGGCCCTTCCCTTCTAGATACTTTCCTTCCTTAGCATTTATATACTCGTTACATTACACCCATATGACTCGCTCTATGCTGGCCCCTAACAAGAATCTTCAGAAACAATCTCAGCAGATCTTTTACAAGTAGACTTTTCAGCCTTCACGTTGATCTCTATCTTGATTGTATAGTCAGTAGCTTTCTTCTCAGTCAAAGCGAGCAAGATCTTCTTTCATTCTAACTCACTAAAGTCATCAATAGACTGCTGCTTTCGAGTGACTTTTGATCTATTAGCTTTGATGACGATCATTCGATTAGTGATAATTCAGCCCTTGACATCATCATCTTTGATCTTAATAGTCTCATCTAAGATCTCTTCGAAGCTTCAGATCTGAAACTTCGAAGTCAGCATCTGAGCAATGTGACTAGATCACTCAAGCCTTCGATTTACATGAAGACAGGCTGATATAGACAGCATAGAATCATCAACTCGATCTTCAAAGTTCATAGCTTCAAGCTCAGAGATAGACAACTCGTCTGTCTTCTTTCTAGTCTGATGATTCAGACGACGACGACGACGTATAGTCTCTTGTTCGCCATGCTCATCTATTTCTGCCTGTCATAAAGTCTCTTCACGAGCTTTATTGTCTCTCAATCTTCGAGCAGCATCGACTCAATTCTGTTGTTCTTTTTGATGCTTTGCACGCGCAGCAATTCCTGCAGCTGAAAAAGCTATTGGTCTTCCAGCTCTATCCTTAGGAATGTCGGGTTCGTTCCCTCAATATCTAGAACGTGACAATGGTGAGAATGAATCAGGCCGTGAACGTCTTAGTGAAGAAGGTTCAGATCGTCGAGGAAGTGAAGGCAACTGAGGTTCAGGAGGCGAGGATTGCCGAGAAGTTGAAGGCAGCTCAGAAGTTGAAGGCAATCGGGGGTCATCTACATCCGGTGGAATGAGAGCTCGTCTACGGCGACGGCCGGGGGGGGCAGCTCGACCGGAGGGGGCAGCTCGACCGAAGGGGGCAGCTCGACCGGAGGGGGCAGCTCGATCGGGGGGGCCAGCTCGATCAGTGGTCTTCGGCTGTTCAGCCCGAGTCGTCGGTTTCCTACGCCTTCCGGATGCTCTAGAGGGGGTGAGGGGGTCATCTAGAGGTAGATTTTGACTTCGGCGTTGAGGCATTTGGAATAAAAACGGTTACAAGAACGTCAGGAACGTCATCAAACAAAGAGGTCTGAATAGCTTCAATTTCGGGCAATTGGGGGGCGGTGGGGTTGATTTCTGAATTCCTCCTATAAACGGATCACCGTGGGGCAGAGCGAAAATGAATGCCAAGGATTCTAAACCTTTCTGCATACGCTAATATCGTTTGGTCCTTTCTCCGGTAATCCCATATCACTTCCGCGACCAGTCATACCCCATAGTACATAAGCCGCGATGAGAAAACAACCATGCATTGACTTCAATGGCTTCACTGAGCCGAAATGACTTCTTGTCGATCTCAAGTCTGGCTATAGTAAATCCCTTGCTAGGATCAATTTTATTGCGACACAAAACATGAAATCGATACACGGGTAAATGTTGCTGATCGCGTCGAATCGTATTTGGAAGCCTTTGTGAGCACCACGATTCACGGTTGTACCTGTGGAAAGAGTACCTGCGGTCAAACCTCAGGACTCTTCATAGGCCACTCGCTCTCGTTACCATGCGTGTAGGAGGGGGGCCAAAGAGCCATAATTTGGAATCCCCACATCGTGTCGAAGAGATGTACCAAAGGAGCTCGAAGCAGCGTACACAGTGTATCGCCTTGTTGAACCTCAAGGATGCCGTCCTCCCTGCTCCAGCCCTGATCAGATTCCGTGGTGCATGTAGCCACTAAGTTCTTCGGTTTTCTATGTCAGCAATATTAATGTCGTTCACTTTGAGTGTGATATGAGTCATTCTTACTGCCTTCAGGTACAGTCAAACCTGCCTAACGGAGGTGGCAAATCGGCTCCTCGATTCCGTAATGTAGAGATTATCCGTTATAGATATTTATTGTATAAGCACCCCTATATGGGCCCTACCAAATCTACCTATCACCCCCTACCCCCCCCAACCAGTCCCTCAAATCCCTCTGCTTCAAGCCCTTCATATGACGCTTTAAAAGCTTCCTTTTATCATTCGGCTGAAATCTGGATCAACCGAAAGTGAGGTTTGCTGCTCGATGACACTGATAATTTCAACTAGCGATGAAGCTGTTAAGATGATAACCGTAGGTCTGTCGCCATCAGCGACTGCAGGCCTTCAATTTGAAGCGTCTCATCGAGGCCTGATTAGAGTCATGGTAGGATCAGGCTCGTAAGACCTTTCGCTGACTGTTTCGAATAGGTTTCCGTGATCGTTTGAGGGGGAAGACGGATAGATAAGTTTAATGTAGATATTTGATATAACGGACCCCACCAAAAAAAGGTTCAAAAGGGTTCCGGTTGCGTTATATGAAGATTTTCCGTTAGCCCCACCTAAGTTTGGTAGAATCCGGGCCGTGTCTTCGTTATGGCCGTTATTCGGAATTCCCCTATAGGCAGCTTTGACTTTATTCTTCCAATTCTACCGCTGCTTTTATTCTTCGCTTGAATGGTACGCTATCGCGTGAGGTTTCGCCATGCTGAGGTCTTGTTAAAATAGATTATCGGGCTCGGGTTCGGGTCACCCGCCTGATGAGACTGTTTCCTTCTTCATCTTGCCTCAGGACCTCAGACGTGTGGGGCTAAGCCTCTTCGGGTTAGCCCTTCGCTTACTACGGAAGCTACGATTACACAGAGCTAACCCGAAGGGGCTTAGCCACGCACTTCTGAGGTTCTAAGGCAATCTTCATCTCATTTTTCACCACCGAAAAACAGGTCCTTGGGATGAGGCGTCCACAAGCTTGGCATCGCGCAGTGATGCTGACCGCAATTACTGGCTTGAAAAATGGCTTCCCTGGGAAACCCGGGGTATGTACTTCGTAGTGTGCTCGGAGTACAGCAGGATATTGGTGAACTGCTGCAGGAACGAAATATTTCAATTACTGTACATCAATCCAACCTCATAAGTCTCCTTTGGATCTCCATACATCTCCAGCAGCAAACCTTGTAAACAAATCAAAAGAGATACGGCTTTGTGAGATTGATCGCAGCTTTCACGTTTCTGTGATGTCGAAAGATTGTCCTAGCTGAAGAGTATATTTTGCAATTGCCTATCATAGCTACTAAGCGGTGGGGATTACGCTGGTGGTCAGTGTTCTTGCCACATCCTCAAGTTGGCAAACCAAGAGGAAGCTGAGTCATTATAGGGAACAAATTCAGCAGTTCGATCCTTGATCAGTGTTCCGTCATATCTGCCTATCAATGGTAGTCTAGTCCGAGGGTTCATGTCGTCCACATCGATACCGAGCATAAATCAGTCTCACTGTATTTTAAAAGGCCTTTTCCGTAAGTCTCGAACGCTTTCGGTGAGACACATTTTGCTAAGGACATACACCAGAACTCCTAAGAAAGACGTATGTGAAAACTCGAGACGAGAGACACGTCGAAACTATCGATCGAATAGCATTCTAATCCAACCCCATTCTTGGCAGATCATTTACATGACCTTTACCGGATAAATTAACAGCTCCCCGCAGACCGCTGATTTCTTGACACTGGACTTTGCAAGCGGAAAGACCACCGGATATGGGCAATCATGTGAGACACTTCCAATTCTCTTCAAGCCATTTTAAGCTGACATGCTACAATTGTTCAAGCCTCACTGGAGGTCAGTAACGCCCTGCTTCCAATAAATCACCAGCTAACATGATTCCACTGCCTATGTAGACTGGTGCTCCTGAATTCCAGTCCCTGGTCCAGAGGATCTTCGTGGACTCGGAGCAGCTGATTAGTAACGGGCATTATCCAACATGAATTCAAGGACAGCTGTCAGGTAATATAGTTAGCTTTAGTCGTTAATTTACCCCATATCAGGACATGTTACTCCGAGCTTCCGCTATACTTGCAATTCCCAAATGCAGAAGTACTTTTACAGATTCCTGTCATGCGAAAATCCCCATTGTCGCATCCAATTCTCGATCCATTCCTCCGAGACAGCTTCGAGCGTAGCCATTGTAGAGCTCTCCTTCACTGCCTTATCTGTGCTCAACACCGCTTGTGGATCCGAAAATGTGTCTTCGATATGCTTGTAGTAGTTCATAAGCTTTATAGCAGGGTTATTGGTGATGTCGTCACTATTTTGCGAAGCAGAGACAGATTCACCAAGTGCATCAAGCCATTGAATATATTCTACGCCTTCGAGAGGAAAGTCGCAGTTTCTTTGGAACATTGGTACGAGCTCCGGCCATGTAACAGTGGAAGGGTTGACAACATGAAAAACTTGCAGGGGATCTGAGGAGCTGCCACCTTTCTGACTGGTTGGTCTGTCGATGTGCAAAGTTGTTCCGTTGGTAGGCGCCTTTTCAATGGCTCCAATTACATGCTTGTTTAATTCGGTCAGTGGTGACCGAAGAGCCATTGATGCCGTGTCGACTAATTCGCTTAATTGCAGTGCTTCGTCCATCGGAATATGTCCTACCATAGTATTTGATTTGCCATTACTGTTTAATAAGTTCGGTCGTTGGCTCTGTTCGAGAGAAATCATGGAGTTAGTTGTGGACCACCCGGAAGTGAGTTCATCACCATCACGCCGGTTAACCACTCCAAGATCTTCACGTGCCTTTTTCTTGAAAGGATTGTCCAACGACTCGATAGACCTCTTCCGCTTTTTTCCTTTGCGAAAGTGATCTGGCGCAAATAGCAGGTCAATGATGATCCGGGAGACGAAATCCACAGGTATCCAGTCTATGGTATCTCTCGATCCCAGAGAAGCAGGGAATTTTCCGAGGTGCACAGAGCTAGCAATAAGGCTTGGTATCCACTCGTGCTTGCTCCATATCCCCTCCCTAATTGTTGGGCCGGCTATTTGGCCCACTCGACAGATAGTCGCTCGGAGAGAAGATCTTTGATTAGCTACAGCTATCAACCTCTCAGCTGCCAATTTAGACTCGGCATAACCCATGTTAACAGCGCTTGTCCAGTCTTCGGAAACGTTCTCAGAAACATGACCACCCTGACCTTGCTTTATTTCTTTCACAGTGCTTTCGCTTGAGACGAACAACAATCGAGCTTGACGTTCAGACCTCAAGCAGAAGTCTATGAGCTGCCAAACACCATGAATGTACGTATTGGCAAAAGATTCGAATGAACGGTTAAAATTTACATTCCAAGCATTATGAATGATATGGGTCACGCTTCGAAGCAGGTCAATATGTGTGGTTTCGGTTAAACCTAAGTGAGGCTTGTTCAAGTCCGCCTCTAGAAAAGATACCTTGGAGATATCTGCAGACAGACCCTTCTCAAGATGAGATTGCGTCTGGCGCTTCTCAAGGCTCTTCCCTCTATTGGCGCAATAGATTTTTTCGACTTCTGGATTCGTTGTGAGAGCGTCTAGTAGATACGAACCCAAAGACCCAGTCGATCCTGTCAGTAATATCACGCGACCTTGAGACGGATGCAACACCGGCAACGTATCGCTTGCCGGAAGCCTTGATGAGTACTTGACTAAGGTGTCCTGCATCCGTTGGATGCGATTTGGGGTGATTAAAGAACTGTTTTTGCCTATGATCGCTGCCTCGAGCTTACGAATGCTTGAGTGGCTATAGATTGTCTGAGTACTAATCGGCTCGAACGGTAGCGCCGAAGTGATCAAGAGCGCATTGATCTGTCTCGTAAGGGCAACAACTTGTAATGAGTCCAGTCCTAGTTCGAAGAAGTCTGCTTCTGGTGTCAAATTTTTGTTGCGCCAGGTACATGTCAATATCATTTCGTGAAGAGACTTCCCCAAAGTCTCCGCATGCTTCACCTTATCATCCACGAGCATCTTGGAGGGAGTCTTCGGGAGCCCAGTGCTATCGTATAGCTTGTTTATCTCGTTTTCGTATAAATCCAAGGTCAATTGACGCTGAACGGTTCCTTTTCCAGTACGCAACACTGGCTTCTCGGAAGTCGTGAATAATATGAAATCTTTCAAGACCCTGCCATAAGAAGGGCAGTCTTGGTTTGCTCGCTCAATAGTCGGCCAGATTCCATCCAGAAGCTGTGCTCTAACTTCCACAGTCCCAGGGCAGCTCACTAGCTCCAGCAAGAGGCATGATTGGAATTTTCCATGGCCGCCCACAATAGCGGATCGAATTGCAGGATGCGCCGATATAATTCCCTCCATATCCACGGGGTTGAGCTTTTCGGCATTCAAAAATACGATGATATCATCCAGCCTTCCACGAAAGCGCCAAAGATCCTCTTTGATAGGGTGCTTTTCGTAAAGGTCTTTCATCGAGTATTCGTCTATTCCTGGAAATGTCGAGAATACGCCCTGAAACATATCAAACTCTCTGTTGCGGACTATGTAGTGCTCATAAAGACCATCCACGCCAACTGGGCGGAACTCGTTACCACCAAAAGGGCTATAGTGGACATAATCCCACTCGCTGCTATCACAGGGCTCTAGCGCGGGTAAGCCAACCTCTGTAGCACCGTTTAATTGGACAAGATTGGTCCTAGTTGATACTGCGTGGCCGACATCATTTGGCAAAGATCCCCCCGCATATATCAAGTGTTTGAGGTTTTCAAGATGTCCCAGGTATATAGGATTCTTGAAAATGTCGACAACCATGGACGGAGGTAGCGCACTTGATTGAATGTTTCCGTAACGATGATACATATCTACGCTCTCCGCAGTCATCGGTATGTTGGGAGGTGGAAGCACACAGATGACCCCACAGTATATACCTAATCCAAGGAGGTAGCAAAGAGCTGCTGCGTGGAACAATGGAAAAGCCAAGAAAAGTCTGGTGCCACTCAATGATGGACCGATAGTCTCTGCACCACCAAGCGATGGTATCATTTGGTACGCATCGATACACGAGAATGTCCCATGTGTTACGGTCACCGGTTTCGGTATGCCTGTTGATCCAGACGTATGCAACATAACAAGCGGATCGAGACGTGCTTCGTCGAAGGTTTTGTTGTAAGGGTAATTGAGAACCTTATCCGGTTCTAGAAAATAGTCCAGGTCTGGGAGAGACGGAGCTTGCATCTGTCTTTTGGCGAGGATCTGCTTTAAGATGGGGGACTCTGTCTCCGGAACCAGGAAAGTGTTACACTTTGTGGCCTCAAAAAGAGCTAGGTGAGCCTCTAAGCTATTCCTGGGCGAGCTGAAGAAGACCTCCCATAATCAGCATGAGAATGTGTTATGCAATACTCTGGGCTCACTTTGTAGCCAGTCTTAACGGCCGCGAATATGAGAATGGGATATAGCAAATCCAAAGGACCTATATAGGCAATTGTCTCGAATAGCTGACCTCTACCCAACTCTTTTTCAATCCACCATGCACACTTATTGATAGCTCGAGCGAAAGCAAAAAAATTGATATCAATGAACCCATCCCTAGGGTGTGACAGTTTCGGTATTGCTACGAAAAGTCTCGTGGGAGAGGTAAAGGCAATTTCGTCTATAAGAACAGGCAATAGCCTACGTCCACACTGTGGTGGAGGTTGCGGGATGCCATTTTCCATTGTAAAGCGCGATTGATACTCGTTCGAAGGAGCTGCGTTGGCCCAAAAGCGGAATGTAAAACCATTTTATGGAATGTTTGGGAAAGCTACTGCAAATAGATCACGGGGCTCCAGCACCCAGTTCAGAGAACCATTGAGTCTATCAATTGAATTGGCAGATTAAGACACACTCAACTTCAGCTGAATGCTTGATTTTTCCAAGAATTCTCACACCATGTCGTCCTTGACCTCAGATTGGCCGGCCAGCAACGCTTGCAACCTGGCAACTGAGCTCCAAATGTGGTAACCTGCGGGCGGTGTATGCCAAAATACGACCTTGAATTCGTGCATGATGCAGGTCTCGTCATGCTTTGAGTGACACATCAAGATAGTCAGTCAGTTGTATTCCGCTACCTTTGACACTTGAACCGAGGACGGCCATACGACCGGATTGTACAATGTGTTTTGGGGGTAATAATGGTGTATCAGTAAGACTTCAGCATAAAGCATTATCAGCAACACTGGTTGGGCCAGAACCTCGTTCCAAAGGTACTATGGTAAACGCTTAGGTAGTGCTCCATCAGAGGGCCAGGTACCGAAAGCTAGAATAACCATAGCGCTGGAACTTGCGCCCACGTTAGGTTTGGCGTCTGACATGCTTGGGAGGGCTTCATAGGCAGCAAGTAAGACGCTCGGTCAGTAAATAGACCTGCGCCTTGATTTCATTGGCTAGGAGGACAACAACGTGTTAAGTAAGCATGATTTCGCAGCTTCCCATGAGCGGGATCAATTAAAACGTCGCCTGCGTAAACCAGCATTTTGGGGTGTAGAGTTTTGGCAGGCTTCAAGGTGTGTGGGTGTGTTGGCTGCGCAGATACTCTCGGCATACGGAATCCTTCTCGCCGCTAGAATAGTGCCTTGGACGATGTGCCACCTTAGAAACCAGATCAGGGTTGAAAGCCACACACAATTTGAGACGGCATCTGTTTAACTAGATTCTCTACCTCAATCGAAGACTAGACACGTCCAAGTGAGTTCTGGGTGGAAATAGTATCCGACTTGCTACGCAGTAGAACTCTTTCCACTGTGCCGGTCTCCCAGAACTTACCTCGATCGACCGACAACTGCGGCCAAGGTGGGAAAGATGCTGGGAGCACCGACAGTAGTTTGCTGGTTCCCCAGCGAGCTCCCCACGAATATTGGCGCTGCACACCTTTGAGCGTATGGTAGGTAATGAATGACCTTCCAGATCTCCATGCGATCTTCATGCATAATCAGGAGGGTTATGCGCAACAGATTTCCACCTGGTAGAGACACCGTATCTCTCGTGGGATGTGATTTCAAACCATCCAATCCCGAAGACAGCCAGATGGATGAGACTGCCCATCACCGTTAATGGTTTTCATTACTGGTGTAATTGTATTCATATAATACGGCTAAGCGTATTTCCACCGCTACTCGTACTGTACCCCGGCGTCCGTCCCCATCTGATCGTTCCCGAAAGCGAAAGCCGCTGCCGACAGACAGACAGCGGGACGATTCCTTCCTAATCTGGACCATGAAGGCGACACAACGCCATCCAATCCCGCATATCAGAGTCGACACACGACTTGATCAAGATACGTACGTACTACTACTGTGGGCTATCGTTGCGGATCTGCAGCTGAAGCTCAAGGTACTACTGTTGCCGTCATGCGATCCTGCGTTGACTGGTACGAATAGTACACCAGTAACCACGCGTCGGAACTTTTTCCTCATATGAGGCTGCTCTAAGTGCACGTGCGATGCGCATGGCAGTAAGGTTGACTGGAACTTCTATTTTTTGCCAGTCCTCCAGGCGCTCTTTCCCTCTTGATTTCGAGTTCATATATACTATCATGGCTCACGTACTTGAGACCCGCCCTTGGGTAGATCTCGGAAGGGTTGGAGGCACCTTCAGGCGGTACTGGACTTCACTGGACTGCACTAAGGCACAGCAGCGCCATCGCCGAAGGACCAAGCAAGCCACCGTGAAGTCATTGTTCGTTTAAATAATATCAACATCCACACTATCGCAGGAGCCCGGCCAACGCAGAAACGGGCGTAAAGGAGGGTACCCTGGAACAAACATAAGGGACGGTGATCGTTTTCGTATTTCCCCAGTTGTTCCCTTAGGCACGCTCCCGTCGGTCATGCATCTGCAAACTCTACTCTGTGTTACTGTTTCGGTCCTGAGCCTGGGCGTGCTTGCAGCACCTGCTCCTACGGCCTCAGGTCCACCAACGTTTCGACCAAAAGGCAGCTCCTTTGGAGTCCCTGGAGTCAATGCTTCTTTCGACTACGTCATTGTGGGTGGGGGGACTGCTGGCTTGACTGTAGCAACTCGACTAGCAGAGGCATCCTTCAGTGTCGCTGTGATTGAGGCTGGGGGCTTCTACGAGGTTGATAATGGCAACCTCAGTGTGGTGCCTGGGTACTGCACATTCTATGCCGGAACAGATATCAACAACACACAGCCTCTGGTTGATTGGTCATTTGTCACACAGCCTCAGGCGGTTCGTAATAGCACGTCGATTTCTGTGTCTTCACTGATGACTTACAGGGTGCAAATAACCGGCGCATGCACTATGCGCGTGGGAAGACCCTGGGCGGTTCGTCTGCGCGTAACTTTATGCTGTACCATAGGTAGGTCATCAAGACACATTGGAATACACTCGTTGAGTTGAGGATAGGCAGACTGTTGGATCGGCTCAAGCATGGGCAAATGCTGTAGGCGACTCGAGCTACACCTTTGACAACTTATTACCTTTTTACGAGAGAAGCGTGGCTTTCAGTCCCCCAGGAAATGCCTACACGAACAGCTCGAATATACAGGACACTTCGGTTTTCAGTGACGAAGGAGGCCCTTTGAAGGTATCCTTTGGCAACTACGTTGACCCTTTTGGTACTTGGGTACAACCAGCATTCCAAGCCATTGGACAGGCGGCGATCAAAGGTTTCAATGCTGGTAAGCTGATAGGGTCTGGATACGTTCCCTTTACCATTGATCCGAAAACGGCAAGTCGATCTTCGTCGGAGACGAGCTTCTTACAGGAGGCAATAACATACACGCAAATACAGATCTACAAGAATTCGCTGGGTCAGAAGATCTTGTTCGACAGTACCAATACTGCTACTGGGGTATCTGTATATACAGAGGGAGCTTACGGCACACCGAGCGTTTACTACACCCTCAAAGCTACGAAGGAAGTAATAGTATCAGCGGGTGCTTTTCAGTCCCCACAATTACTGATGGTATCTGGAATTGGCCCTCGACGAACACTCGAAGGTGTAGGCGTTCCAGTACTCAAAGACCTCCCAGGCGTTGGACAGAATCTATGGGACCAAGTATACTTCGGGACTGCCTTCCGCGTTGAGGTCCCTACTGCTTCCACATCTCAGAATAGCCCCGCTGCGAATGTAGCTGCTATCGACGCATACGATAAACTAGCAGCTGGCCCTCTCACCATTCCCGCCCCCGGCGTTCTCGGTTGGGAAAAACTACCTGAGCCATTCCGGGGGACTCTTTCCGCTGCCACACGAACAGCCCTGGACACTAACTTCCCCGCCGACTGGCCCGAGCTAGAATACCTCCCCGTCAGCGGCGCGGTCGGCTACAACCGGGACTACCAGACCGAGGACCCACTCGATGGCTTCAACTACGCTTCCATCACCACCGCACTCGTCGCACCGCTAAGCCGCGGCAACGTCTCCATCAGTAGCGCCAGCATGGCCGACCCGCCCCTCATCAACCCCAATTGGCTTACCGACCCCGCCGACGCCGAACTCGCCGTCGCGGCCTTGAAGCGCCAGCGCCAGGTCTGGGCCCACCTCAGAAACATCACCATCGGCGTCGAGCATATCCCCGGCCCAAAAGTCCAGAGCGATGCCGACATTCTCAACTTTATCCGGGAAAGCTTGGCGCAAATCTGGCACGCCGCCGCGACTTGCAAGATGGGGACTGCTAAGGATACCATGGCCGTTATAGACAGTTCAGCGAGGGTGTATGGGACGAAAGGGCTTCGGGTGGTGGATGCGAGTAGTTTCCCGTTTTTACCGCCAGGGCACCCGCAGGCAACGATTTATGCGTTGGCGGAGAAGATTGCAGCAGAGATTATCGGGCCAGGAGGGGCGAAGAATCCTTTGAGGCCGAGTGTGGGCGCGAGTGGGTCTCTGTGTGGGGCGGGTACTGCGACTTCGTAGACTTTGGGGCTTGTGAAGGCATGTAGATAGATGTGAGACGAATAGATTAAGGCGGGAAGTAATATCAAAGGAGAATGCCTAGGGTCCACGCAAAGCATCCTGTTGGCCAAGTTTGCTTGAAAAGACAATGGCAAGCGAATGGGTTTATAAGTCTTTCATACATGGAGGCAGAAAAAGTTTCATATGTTTTGATCACGTGCCACAGTGCAGTCAGTAGGACTTTATCAAAACAAATAAAACAAAAGAAAAAGAAAAAAACTTTCCGCCTTGATGCATGAATTATGACCCTTGCTCTAACTATACCCCTCCCACCCCCCCAAAAGCCAGTAAAGTTCTGATATACAGCACCTACATCCCAAACACTCACACCAACTAGAGCCACCAAAAAAACAAATCTCGTCCCGATCCTGCACGCTGACCACCCCTTGAAAAAATAAACCTACTGGTTACATGTATATATATAGGTACCATGGGTTAGTCCTTCACAGAGGTGTTTGATCTTCCTTTCTAAGTTTCTGTGCTCGATAGCTGATGCGGATGTTGCGGAGGTGGGGGGGTATCTGGTCAGTCAGGGTTAGGGAGTGGTGGGTGCTATGTGCTATGTTAGGAACGGCTCAGGGGTAGAATTGGATACAGCGGTGGAGATATGTAGATGTTTGGGGTTTCAGCAGTGAGGGCGCAAAGTGATGGGACAATAAGGGGTGTTTGCGTTGCACTCGCTGGTGGTTTAGGCGAAGATCTTGTTGTCGATGGCGATGTTGTGTTGCTGGATACCATGGTTCTAGGTATGTTGATTGTAGAAGCGTCATGCGGGACGTGATGCTGAAAGCCCGAATACAAAGACTATAGCGCGACTTGAAATACACAGCATTCTTTTATCCAACTCTCAGACCCGACCATAATGCTGCTCAATCGACTGATTCTTCAATATCGCCTGCGGCAGCACGTGCAAATCGTTATTGCTCCCCCTTGTCACATGCGTCGTTACCGACCCCTCTATGCCACTTTCCTCATCCAGCCGGGCAAACCCAGCACTACTGCCCTCTAATGAATTCCTCATCGTCGGTTTTGAGCTCAGGTGCGACAGGCCAATAGGTGGTCCATGGCGATGATGGGTGTATTTTCCGTCGATGGCAGTGCTGCCACTGCCGCTATGGCTGCTTGCGAAGATTTTGCCAAAGAGCGGGCGGAGGATGGGGAGGCAGGCGCAGATGATGCCGACGGATTGTTCGACGGTGGACCACATGGAGGCAGGGAGAATGGTGTAGGTTATGTCGTCGAGGTTGACTTCGGAGAAGGTGGTGACACGGACAATTGAGGCGACACAGACGCTTGGATTGAGGGCTGTGATCAGCGTATGGTTTGGTGGAGTGGAAGGTGGTTACCTACAAGAGACCCAGCAGGAATATCCCGCTCAAGGAGACCTTCTGCCGAAACGCTAGGTTCAACCGCCAGATCATGGGTATACTGAGCGTAAGGATCATGAAGTCGATAAGCAGATTCGCGACGCCGTTCCATCGGTAGAATTGGTTCTGGTTGATGCATGTCCCGCCTTTGATCGATTTGTCCCAGTAAAAGGCAACCGGCGTGCATTCAAATATAGCAACAAGCAGATTTACGACGAAGTAGAGTAGCACAACGGTCCACGCGGCGGCCAAGGTCCATTTGAACCATCGGACTACGCCAAAGATACGGTAGTATAGAAGTATCAAGGAGGTTTTGAAGGCAACGGACGAGGAGAAGTAGAAGACTTGGAGGGCTAGGAAAATCTATAGTCTTCAATTAGCATCTCCAGTGTCAGATCAATCCACGGAACATGCCTTGAAGAACTCTATGGTCTGAGCCGGAGTGACAGGCCCTCCATATACTTCCGAGTGACGACCGAGTCCAGTGTGTCTGGCCTGGACCCAATAACATGTACTTAGGCCATAATCCAGAACCTTTCTGGTTATCAGTATGGTTCTCTATACCGCCAATTTGCTCCTGGGAGTTTTACGAGAGCAATCACAATAGTAAAATCGCTTTTCGCATCTGGTTAGCTAGAGAAGGGTCAACAAAAGCATAAGCAGACTTACTCCCACCAGTAAGAGGCGGCGGATATCCTCCTTGCAATCAAGCGCAGCACTACGACAATAGTCGCTGCCGTCATCAAAGCAATTGTGCCGCCATAGAGCTCAGAGACGCGACTCTGATAGTAGACGTCGCTCGACATTCCGGAAGACTGAGGTTGTACAGCACGTTAAAAAACGAAAAAATCATCCCAAAGAGACAACTTGAAGGTAGTCAGGTACATTAAAGCTTGACGTTCGCCCGCGTGATGGCGACCGTTGTGCAGAGAAACGAAACATATGCAAGCCTATGCGAGGACGGGGTGATGTACGGGAGAAGCTGCATAGCACCTCTACAATCTCTTACCCGTGCCTTTCTTTCCCTCTTATCATATCCCCCATGGGGCTTGAAGATGGTGGAGTGTGGGTGGGTCGACATCTCTAAATCATGGTGGATTGATTGGGTTGGCCTCTCGCACACCACCACACCCAGCTGCTTTGTGACGTATCATTTTGGCCTGAAGGTGGGCCCAATTGCCGCAGGACCTTGCATACATACAATCAGGAACACGAAGAATCAAAGTGGCACGATCTCTCTTCAGCTGGAGAGTAGGCATAGTATCTTGAGTCTGCGGTTGGTCTTCCAACTCATTAGCAAGTTACAAACCTGGAAGGCATACCACATTGAATTTTGATGACAGTGTATGAATTGGAACGAGTCCCTCGGTCAGCAAACCTGTACGGAATACCATGTTTTGTATTTCGAATACCATATAATACGAAAATACACGGGTACTAGAATAGAAGTCGCTTCGGATTGGTCGAAGCTGGGAGATACGGTAGGGTGCGGGCCGGAGAAGTAACCACATTCGGCCCTCGGATAAGTATTGGACAAATACTTACATTGAGGAAATACGGAAACAATGTATATGCAGTATGACATGCAAGATGATGTAGATGATTGTTGATGATTCTTTTGTTCCGCTTGCCCGTGCGTGGTCAAGCGTATGGCCCTCGATTAGGCCTACTGTGTGCAACTGTGTAACATTTGTGAGGGTTGCTCTCACTGCCTGGCCCGGATGGAGTAGTATCAAATGTTCTCGATCAAATGTCGTCAAACTCGTGTTGCTCAATGGTTAGATCGTTTGCTACCTAGATAACTTGATGCCTAGGGAGATTGGCCAACCTGCCAGAGTCTGTACTCTATTGATATCTGTGGCACAGCTGATCAGTACGAGTACAACCACCGCCGATGGAGGCCTATGACTTTATCATTGTTGGCGGTAAGCACTTAGATATCCCTAGAGCAAGACTTCATCCATCGAAATTTAATATCCTACTTTAGCTGGTGCTTCGGGCTGTCTGCTAGCTTCACGCCTTGCCAAGGCATTGAAAGACCAGAAGATCCTCTTGGTAGATGCTGGTGGAAAAAATGACGACCCAGATCATCAAAACTTTGGCGAGAGAAATTGGACGCTTATGACCGTGCCTCACTACAATTGGGGCTACAAAACCGTACCCCAGCCGAACCTAGCAGGGAGAGAAATCGATTACAGCAGAGGTAAAGGCCTGGGAGGCAGCACAACAATCAATTTCTGTGTCTACACCCGGGGTCCAAGCGCAGAGTATGACCGTTGGGCGCAGCTGGTCGATGATGATGTTTGGAGCTGGAGGAAAGTGCTAGAGCGTTTTTACAAGGTGAATATGGATCGAGCGGTTTCGAGGTATCTATCTGTCGAGCTAAAATCTCGGGGGCGTGGGTGTAGATTGAGAAGGTTCACGAACCGTCGCAAGACTATAAGCGATTTGTCGATGTCTCGGAATCTGCACATGGCTGTGCCGGGTAAGCGAATGTAGCTTGATTGGAACAGGATACTGAATGGATTCAGACCAGTCAATGTGAGCCTTCCAGATGCCTGGGAACACGACTTTGGAGAGTTTCTTGAAGCTGCCTATGGCCAACATCCGCAGAATCTCGACATCAACTCGGGAGACCCTATTGGAATCAGCGTCTGTCAATTAGCCGCTGTCAACGGCCGTCGTGTGACGGCTGCCAGCGCCTACCTTTCGGACCCGCCGCCCAACCTGACCATCCTAACTGAATCTCCGGTTGAGAAGGTATGCTTGGATAATCTCAAAGCTGTCGGTATCCAAGTCAAGGGGAAAGATAGTACGTCCGGCCTTGAGAGAACACTTTGATCCTAACTCAACCTTGCTTACCGTATCTAGTCTATGCCAGAAAGGAGGTGATTATATCTGCCGGTACTCTCGACACCCCAAAGTTACTGCTCCTTTCTGGGATTGGACCATCCACCAAATATGAAGGACATGGTATTCCCTTGTGCCATGAACTCCCAGGGGTAGGCAAAAACCTTCACGATCATCTTTTTCTCGAACTAGTCACGACTCGAAAGAGTGGCAGTCATCATCGATCATCTTATTTACCAAGTAGCCCGGAAGATTTCGAAGAAGCACGAAAGCAGTGGATGAGAGATCAGACTGGCCCGCTATCCGACTTCTACTTGCCTCAGATGATAAGTTATCTACAGAGCCATGCTGTACTGCAATCTAAAGAGTTCAAAGACTTGGACAAATTTGTTCAGGAGGCTCTATTAGCGGAAACTGTGCCCAACTACGAGATATACTCGGTGAGTAGCTTCTTTGCGCCTACCCATATGTTTCATTATACTACAAGCATCTTACAATCATTTACCAACATTTCTTTCATTATCACCCTTCTCATTGCCCTAAATTTCCACCACCAGCTAATCCCTCAATTTTAGCACACCGGCACCCCCACCGTCTCAGCCCCAGAACAGTACCTCGCCGTCGCCGTAGCCTTCATGGGCTTCCAAGGAACCGGCGAAGTAAAACTCCGCTCCGCAAACCCCGAAGATCCGCCCCTAGTTGATCCTAAATTCCTTTCGCATCCATACGATCGCCGTGTTACCATTGAAGCTGTAAGAGATGCGCTTGAGTTTCTTAATATGCCGTATCTGGCCAAGGATCAGATTAGGCTTGCCACGGGCCCAAAGGGAAGGAGTGATGAGGAGATTCTGGTGCGTGTCTCTCATAATCAATTCTCCGTTGTTCCAGCCCCTAGTAGAGATGCAGTTCACACACTGACCTTTTCACGATTGCTTAGAAATACGTCCAGGATACCGCAATAAGCATGTGGCACATGTGCGGCACCTGTAAGATGGGCAAGCCTGAGGACCCGGATACGGTCGTCGACAAAGACTTTCATGTTGTTGGAACCAAGGGCCTTAGAGTGGTAGATATGAGTGTTGTGCCGTTTATGTTAAGGTGCGTTGAAAACGAGATAAGCTTCTGATTATGTTCTGCTCATCCCACCTCCCCATTCTTCTCCCTTCCCTTCTCTCCATGCGCCTCTCTCTTGTTCTCTCTATCTCAACCCCCTAGCTCATCCGAGTCTAAACAGTCTTTCTTGCTCCCGCCCCTATCCGGCTTTCAAATTGATACGCTAACTTTTCTCAGTGCACACACGCAAGCTGCCGCTTATCTCATTGGCGAGACGGCAGCAGAGAAGATCATTGCGGAGTACTCTTGAAAACTCGTCAAGATGAACAGAATCGAAACGTCTCTCTTGCAAAAAAGAAACTTTAGTCTAAGTCAATGCGTTCAACGAGCTACTTCTCCCAGATGCACGTCTGCAGTGAATGACCCAAAAGCACTAAACCAAACCAATGCTCATCAAAGATGAACCGAACCCCATTTCCTTTGTGAACAGAACCCCCAATATCACAACCCGAGGCCGCAATCAGCACCACGTCCCACAAACCTCTTTCGCCCAGACCTTTATTTTACAACGCGTGCCTTGAAAAGAATATTCGCAACAACGTGTCACCTATATAACTCGATTCACATCCCCATCAAAAACCAAAAAAGGTAAGCCGGAAAGAAGTGCTCTTTGACACCGAAAGCTGCTGTATTAAATATGGCTAAGACCCTTGATGAGATGGGCGCGAAGGTAAAGTGTTTTCGAGGCCCTTGGTCGAAAGATTTCCTCATTCCTTCCTGCTCGCAAAAATCTACGAAATGTCATTGGGAAACGTCTACGTTCTTCGCATGTGACATTTCGAACTCGCTGACACCAACCCAAACCCAGCCACTACCTCACTTCGTAAAGGAAAAGTTTCATTTTCTCAGAATACAGTGAGTACTAATTCACAACAAAAAAATGCTCCACACCATCAGATCATAAACGGGACTCTAAAATCCCAAGGATCGTGCGATTGCTCGTTCAACTCTGTCTATGTACCTAGTCCAATACATCTATTCTCTATGAGTCGTCAAGATACATGACAAAAGAAACCTCTAATCTCATGCTTCCCATACCCAAGTCTATCATACCAACCCCATGCCAAAGTCTATAATGCAAATGCAAGTGGAAACGCTTTCCCATGCACCACCCACCGCAACGAATCGCAACCTCAATCCACCCGAACCCCCAACATCCAGTAGAAAGGAGCCCCTACGACGCCTTCTTCGTCGCCTTGGTCCTCAGCTTCATCAACAAAAACACCATCAAATAACTGCTCAGCGCGAAAATCACCACCACCCCCGCATCCCTCCACCCCTCATAGTAGCTCCCCAGGTTCAGACTCGCCAAGTAGTCGCTACCGCGGCGATACTGGCACACGCGACAGCCCTCTGTAGCCTCTGGATTGACCAGGTTCGTGCGGGCGCCCATGCCCTGGAAATATGGGGCGAGATACTCGGCACAGGTTGCATTGTTTGGGGTATTGAAGAGGGCGAATTCGTGGGGGGCACATTGCACCGGGGCGTCGTAGTCTGTGAAGACGAGAAGGGAGCCCATGAGGTAGTTGAAGGGGTCGAGGTAGTAGAGCCAATAGCGCCAAAAGGCGGGGATGGCCTGGTAGGGCACGAGGACGCCGCAGAAGAAGACGAGGATGGTGATGACGACGGGATTGACGAGGGAGGCGAAGACGGCGTTGGGGGCGTAGGCGGCGACGAATTGGCCGATGCCCGTGTAGACGAACTCGTAGATGAGCATGACGAAGAAGGTGGCGCCAGCTTTATTGGAGTCGGTGGGGAAGCCGACGGTGTAGTACCAGCAGACGTAGTAAAGGACGGCGCATATGCAGAGGTAGGGGATTTCGGAGATGATAAGGCCGGTGACAAAGGCTTTCCAGGAATACATTTTGCTTTTGCGTTCACGGATTTCGTAAATGTCTCTGCGCTCGATGAAGAGGGGTTGAAGCTGGGCAATGACGCCTGGAGCGACGAAGATGAAATTAAAGACGGTGAAGAGGCGGAGTTGGAGGTCCGCGACACTATTTCCAATCATCCAGAAAGAAAAACCGTTGAAGAGGGCGGAACCGATATGGAGGGCGAATTTGTTGTTGACGTAGTCAATGTTCCTATATAGTGCTATATTCATGCGGTTGGTAACAAGTCTAATTTGTTCCCATAGCGGAAGAGCAAATTCATTGGGGTCGTCTTTGGTGCCAGGGGGTTTGGAGGCGGCGTCTGAAATGATGTTGTCGAGGTTTTTGGTCATGGTGTCATGTTCCCGGGATTCAAGCCAGACCTGGTTCCAGTCTTTTTCTTGGGATTGAGTACCGGAGACGACATCGATCATGTGTTCAGCTGGGTTAGTTCCAGAGGGACAAGGGGCTCCATAACGGCCAAAATAGTCTTTGATGGTTTGTGCTTCATCGCCAATATCGCCAAAGTAAACAGTCTTCCCTCCTGGAGCTAGCAAGAGGAGTGTGTCGAATTGCTCGAATAGGGAGGCAGAAGGCTGATGGATGGTAACAAGAATTGCCTGCCCAACAGCTGCAAGTTTCTTTAAGAATCTGAGTGTATTGAAAGCAGCCTGACCGTCAAGACCCGAAGTCGGTTCGTCCAGGAAGATTAGAATGCTGGGCTTGGAGACCAGCTCAACGCCAATGGTCAATCTCTTCCTCTGTTCGATTGATAATCCAGCTCCAGGTTTTCCAATCAGTGTATGCTCGAGATCTTGCATTTCCAGCAAGTCGATGATGGTATCTACATATTTAAGTTTTTCTGCACGTGGTGTTTCACGGTCTTGACGAAGAAGAGCAGAGAACTCCAAAGCCTCTCGAACAGTCGAAAGAGGCTCGTGGACATCCATCTGCTCGCAGTAGCCTGCAGATCGCTGGAAAGAGACAGTGAGAGGTCTTCCGTCGACCAGGATAGATCCATTGATGGTACCTTCCGTCTTTCGTTGAGCAAGAACATCGAGTAGAGTGGTTTTGCCGGCTCCAGAAGCACCCATAAGCGCTCCAAGCATACCAGGTTTGACCCAGCCTTGTACGTTATCCAGAAGAACCCTATCACCGGACGGTGTCTTGACAGTATATGTGAGATTTTTCCATGTGAAGACAGAGGTATTCCTGAGTAGCTGCTTGTCAACGGAACTTTCTTGTGAAGACGAGCCGCTAGCTACCCAGTCTTTCTCATTGTTGGCCTGCGACTCCGAATCGCTGCGCAGAAACTTTTGGTTGTGCTTAGATTTCTCCCTTGGAATCAACAGGTAGCCTGCTTTGCCTGCCGACTCCTTCCAATTGTCTGTAGCTACAATAGTAACAGCAACGAAAAAGACCCACCATGCCAAGATGATTCCAAAATTTCTCCATACATGAGACGAGCTGTACCCTAGAGCAGATAGATACTGCTCACCAGTGACAAATGTTGAACCTTGAATGGCACCTTGGACGCCAGCGCAAGCTTGATAGGCAGAATTCGTGTAACCAGGCCCACTAGGAATTAGATTATTGGCGATGCAAGGAATAACCTTTCCTTTGTATTCGTTCCCAAGAAGAGCTTCGAAGCCATATGATAAGGGGTCAATCCAATAGATCCAAACAAACCAGGGATGCATGGTGGGCTTCGAGATAAAGTACCCGCAATACAATATTACGGCGGAGAGCCAAAATCCCGAAATTTTAGAAGCAGCGTCAAAGTTAGCTGACAGGGCCCCGATTGCGCGGAACACTGCGGTCATACATATTGCCACTGCAAAAGTGACGACCCAGAAGGTGAAAAATGCCCCAGCACTGACTGTAAGTCCAACCATGAAGTATACGATCAGAGCCAACTGGGTCACTTGAACGAACAGGATTGGGAGATCAGTGGCTATCTGCGCAAACACGAACGCGGCTGGATGGAAAAACGCAAACGCTTTATGCTTGGCGAGAACGGGTCTACCAGTGAACGAATCGGTGACTTCGCCCAAGGCCATGAGGGTATGGTAGAGAATAGCAAAGAAGAGAGCTCCTGATTTGGTAAAAAGCCCCGTGGAATTGTTGGGAGCGTTGTAGAACAGCGAACCAGCGACCAGTGCCTGTACAAGAGTAACACCTTGCTTGATAAACAAGGTCGGCTTGTCTCCCCAGATAATTTCGAACTGGCGCTTCACACAATGTCTTACTTGTGAGAAGAAACTAGTTGTTAACGGGGATTTCTTAGGGAGAGTTTTGTGTTTGTCGTAGATGATCGCCTCTTTGAACTCGGCAGTCTCCGATTTGGCTTGATGTGTGTCCGGATATCTGTATTCTTGCTCCATAGTCGCTTTAATTGGGGTTCTTTGATAGGCTTCTCTAATGGCCACGGCAGTCCGTGGAAATTTTTCCTCGTAGTCTTCGCGGATCCGCCGTTCAGTGGGTACCGTGACTCCAGTCAGGAAATCTGCAACATTAGCCCCATCTTCGCAGACGAAACCAAGGTTCTCCATAAACGGACGAGCGTCCGTCATTGGGCCATAATAGATTTGATTTCCCTTGTCCAGAACAAGAACTTTATCGAACAAATCATAGATCGCGTTGCCGGCTTGGTAAAGCGTGACCACAGAAGTCAATCCAAGAATGTCTGTCATTGCTCTGGCTGCTTTGATGAACTGCAAAGCTGTGCTGGCATCTAGGCCACGTGTACTGTTATCCCAACAATAGATGCTTGCTCTGGTAGCAAGAGTTTCGATGATTGAAACCCGTTTTCTTTCCCCTCCCGATACTCCACGGACGTACTCATTCCCAACCTTGGTATCTTGAGTGTGTGCGATTCCCAATGAGTTCAATAGAAATTTCCGACTTTCCTGCTGGAAATCCATCTTATTATCCATGCCGGTTGGTAAATGGTAGGGGACCTTCATCCTAGTAGCAAAATCGATAGTCTGACCGACGGTGAGACTAGGAAAGAAAAGTTCGTCCTCGGTATTCATTACAATCTGGCTTCTGTAGGGTTTTGCCTCGTTGGGAGTCATTGACCCGAATGAGATAGATCCGTCGACTTCGGCATATCCCTGTCTTCTGTTCGAGAGCATCTTCAGCAACGTCGTACATCCAGCTCCTGGCCTCCCAAGCACCAGCAACATTTCGCCTGGTTTGACACATCCGTGATTATCCTCCAATATGGTTTTCAAAGGCGGCTTGTGGCGGCCTTCGATGATTTTTCCAGGAATGTTGAATTGCGAGAGAACATTCTCGTTGAAGGCGGCGTCTGCTCCCACTCCTCTGACATTTAGATTATTCCACGTCAACCCAAGTTTTCGGCCCTTGAGATTATCCCGTTCACCTCGCTCTTGGTTTAATTTGACTTCTCGCATCATCTCCCAGTCATCCGCTTTGCTGACAAAGCCTTTCTCTGGCAGAACCGTGCTACTGCTACCAGCACTTTGGTCCTGACTTCTCAACGAATTATAGATGGTTTCACCCTCTCCAGCTTCTAGTGCTGGAGCCATCCCGGCACCGCCCATAGCGGCCATGTCTGCGGCCTACTAAGTGATCAGTGTGCTGGAAAAGTCGGAGAGAAATTTCGTAGTTGACTTGGGAGGTAGGGTGGAGTAGCAGTCTATCGCCCTAGGTACTTTGCTTATTTTTCGAGGATAAGGGGGGACGACGCGGACTTTAGTAAACGCCTAGAATGCGATCAGCAACTGATATTGAAACGTGGGCCTCCGCTATCTTTCTTACACAGGGCTAGTGCGAACTTCAGTAATATATGCAATGGTCCCCAAGAGCGGCGATAATGACGGCGATGGAAGGGCCTGAGAGAAATTATCTGAGACAAACGAGGGACTGATATTGAAGCCATCTTTGTCTTTGTATTCGTAAGTTCTCTTTGATCCTACGGAGTTATCTGCGCAATATTTGGTCATAACCGGCGTTCGGGCTTTTCGCCTTCAGCTTTAGCATCCATTCACGCGGTCATCAAGAAGCTTAGTGGTGGACCGTAGGGAGGACTTGGCCGCCAAGGAAGATATCTCTCGGGGTTTTTGGGCAATTTCAAAAGCCGAAGCGCTCGGGGGTCCGGCTGCTCCGACATGACTCGCAGTGGGTGGTGCGGCTTTATGGCGGCTCACTATACCCATCTCTCAGGTTATTCTTATCCATGTTCCTGTCGCAGAACAGCCGAATAGAGATTCGTCGACATTCAGGCAAAAGAAGAACAACAGATTATGCATGAGAGAAATGTTATCTTGCCCAAGTCACCCGCTACAGTAGCCGAAAAAGATCAAGATCAGATAAGGTAAGATTGTGCTCTTAGGGCCTCCTCGGCCCGTCCCGCAGATCGCACTATAATCGTGATCTCGTGCTCAGATGTCTAACAGGTTGATGGGTGTTTGTAGAGATATTCAAATGTATAGAAGAAATCTTCACCCACTCGACTTTATATTACACGGGGTATGCGATAAGCCATTGAGTAATGGAACGTATGAAATTGTTAGGTCGTGACTGTTCACACCCAAATTAACCACTTGGTGGAATGGTTCATCAATTGTTCTGGTGTGCCTGGTGTCGCGATCTGGTCTCGTCCAACTGCTGGAGTAAAATCTCAGTTGTGGATCTCAGATTTGACTGTGTTTAATCAATCATGTCCTTCGTAGGTTTCTAAATTGCAGGTCGTGCTAAACACAAGCTTGCTAACAATGAACCAACGACCGCCCAATCCACAGCAAATCCTTTTTCCTTGAAACCAAACGCCTATCTACACTCAGAACGGAGAAAAAAAAGAGAACAACAGCTTTACATATTCATGAAAAACGCAGACACCAACGTTAAGAAACCAGCTGCCACCTCTACACGTCTTTGCTTACCAAGAACTTTCAGTATAGGATTGCTGATGTTCAACACTGCACCAGATTTTTGATCATTAGGCCCATTTTTCCCCGTAGACCCTGTCGACGCTGCACCGGCAATACCATAAGTTTTTGCTTTGCGGTCAAAGCTCATGCAGGCGGTGGGCAGTGGGTATGTTGTCGCAAACGCGGTATAACTTATGCTTTCGTTTTTGGTTCGGCCAGCGATATTCAGATTCGCCTGCGCCAAGAGCCCGATGTCCAACCCCACTTGTCCGGTAATATGTGTAAGGCTACCGAAAGCATCGTTGGCCGTCTTAGAGTCTGAGGCTGCGATTTTTTCGCACTTGTGGTTGACTTGTAAGACTTCCTCGAGTGTGGCAGACACGGTTGGGAGGTCGAGAAAGACGCCGAGGCCTGCCGTTGCATCATGACCAATTATCGAGATGCCAAGGATGAGTTGAGGTGTGAAGCCCGCTGTGACGGTGAGACCCACGTTCTCTACCGCAGCTTGAAAGGGTAATGCGGTTATCTTAGTGTCGGAGCTGTAGAGGTCAGCATATATTAAGCCTGATATAGGTCGACCACTTACAATCCTTGGATAGAAGAGTTCGTTACATTACCGACATTAAGCATGATTTTGGAATTGTTTGGTACCTGTTGACCCTCGTTAGCACACGTGGGGCTTAACCACAAGAAAATATCTTAGCGGTCGGTGGTGAAGAGTGGCAACAACGTACAGCAACATCAAATCCATATGTGAAATCAAGCTCAGTGGACAACTCAAATCCGATGGTGACTTGTGGATTCAGCTGAGGACCTACAGCTGCGATCCCAGGTATCTATTAATCGTCAGCCGAACGCAACAAGCGGTTGGTGTAGAAGAATACTTGCCTCGAATGGCGTCAAGTTGATGGCTGGTAATGGAGCCGTATAGGTTATCAGTTGTTTCGAAGGTTTGATCGTGCTTTCGAGCTCAATGTGCGCAGAGAAGTCATTCGTCTGAAGTTCCACGTAACCATTATTCATTATAAAGAAGTCGACGATGTTGTCCGTTTGGTTTGAAGTACTGCTCATGGAGAAGGAACCTGAGAATAAATTTATATCGCCGTGGATGGAACAGTTTTTACATGCGATTGTGAAACCCGCAGGTCTACTCTCTTTAATCAGTATTGCCAAACAGCCTACTTCAAAGAGATAGCAACATACATTGGCGGACCGATGGACATTAGCTGACCTAAGATGTTGTCTGGCGGCAATATTTTCGTATCAAGCCATTGGCGGTTAATATTTTCGGTTACATTTGGCATCTGCGATGGATTTCCAGAAGCTGTAGGCGTAGGATATGCTATGGATGTTGTGGGAGCAGATGCTGGTGTTGTGGTTGATGTCGTTGCTTGTCTCCGTTGTATATCATGTTCCTGCCGAAGTTCAAAAGGTTCAGCGCTACCTCCAAAGTCCACTTTGATCGAATGAATTGCATTTTTCCAGGGCGTACGGGAGACTGAGAGCACTAGAAGCTGTTCTTCCTCACGAACTTCAAGCGCAGAAACCCTAAAAAGGTTAGCATATTCTTCTTCCAGCAGTCGACCTAGTAGAATGCTGACAAGTGTGTATCCCGCTCCCCATCCCTATTGCAGCCTTGGTGCGAGGTAATGAGCACAAAACCGGCAACTCGACCTAACTCTTCATGGGCATGTTTGAGTGTCTCAACCGTACGGAAGTACAAATGTACAGATGAGTCGTAACATCTGACCTCATCGACGTGGCTCTCCAATTCTTCAAGCATCACGGAGGGCAGCCGTGATGATATGCTCACTTGGGCAACAAACTGAGATGAACTTCTATAGCTGTCGGCTTGACAGGCATGTGGTGTCAGCATAGCCGTTTCCAAGAGCTCGCTGAGTACGCACCATCAATATAGTGGAGATCTTGTTCATGGGTAAGCATCTCTGCAATACCTCGAGGTTTGAGCCGAGATACCATCCTCGCTGCTGTCAAATGCCTTCCGGCAGGTATGTTTTCAGCCCGGGGCTCATAGCCGACGGGAGCACCAGGGTTGTGGTTCGGAATGGCATGGGCACACAGGTTGAAGAGACAAACAAATGCTGGCATGAGAAGACATAAGCGTTTAAACTGCATGACTGATTCAGAAGAATGGACCAGCGTTTTGCTAGTATGCCGACACTGAATAGTAATACGGAAGCAAGGCAATAAATACTGGAACCGCAAATTTCGTCAGGGAAAATGGGTATATTATATATTATTGCTCCCACCTATCTCCAATTTGAGGTTCACAACATCTATAATTCCGAAACCGTGGCGGGGAAGCATGTTCGCCGAGAGCATGCAGGAAGTAGCAGACACCCGGAAAATTCCAGCCCCAGCTGCGAGTTATCGAAGCCTTCTCGAGTTCAATTGACATGTATATGATCACAGAGGATTGGAATCCCTGCTCGAAGGTACTGCCTATGCCCCATAACAGGCATTCAGAGCAGAGCCTTATCGCATAGCCAGTAAACGATTATCTTGCCGGACGGACGCATGTTACAATTCCCGTAGCTGCATACGCAGGTGCGCAACCCTCGAAGTGGTAGATGAAAACCTCCTGCTCGCCAAACAATGAGGCCCAGGAGGGTGTAATGCACATAAGCGGTGGCTGCGGCAAAGCGTCTCAGCCAAGACTGGGCGGAATGATGCAGGGTGACATCCGTACAAGGCCCTAAGTTCCGAATTGGTACCTATCTCCCGGCCTGTGTTTGATCTTCATAGCCAATTAAAATACAGCCACCATCAGGATACTGTTGGATTATCGTGGATTGTTAATCTGGTATCACCGTATCATTGACTGTTGGCTGATGTTGAGTACCTTAGCGAATCGAAGAATAAGGTATGTAGGTAGGTCAGAGAATAGAAAAACATCTTCACTGGTCGTGTAAAAATAGCCTACCCGAAGGTAAGCGATGAAAGCGACACCTGAAGTAGTGTAGTAGTACTTTCTTAGATCTGCACTCGACCACCACACAGCCTCGACGCCCAGCGCATAGTAAGCTCAGCATGTTTCAGGTCTGAGGCTTCTATTTATCTGCACTTTTGCTAAATGTAGTGCATGGCAGACCGCCTTCCCCATTTCCAGATGGACGCCGATTCTGTGGTATATTCCGAGGCCTGAGAGCATGTCCTAGGCTATGCTGTAACGGCATTATGCAGGACTCTCCCTTCTCGTCACACCTAGACGCCCACTTGATCAAAGCTAGGGGACCGACTCCCACTACGCCAAGATAATCTCCTCGCAGTGATCTTTATTGCTGCGCACAGAAGCCACAACGCCTTTGGACATGTTGGACTTGGTTGGTTTACAAGATCAAGCCAGAATCAACGGTGAGTGTCGGTAGGCGCAATTGAACTGAATAAAACCAGAACATACAGAACATGGAACACAGTGAGAAGCATTAGGATCTTACACAATTAGCGACGAAAATCTTACTCTCTGAAGGCGAAGGAGAGAAGATGAGTGCAAAATGTTAGAAGCGAGTTTATATTTACAAACCTAGCTTTATCATGAATTTCTCGGTTACTGTAGTCCATCAATTGTTCTACATTCACCACCTGTGAAGAATGCCTTACCGAGGAACTTCAACAGAGCTTCCTCCGACCATGGATCGATAAGTAACTTCATCTCTTAAGTAGCTTGAGCCATAGACGGTCGAAGAGCTCCTTGGCCGTCTTACGATTTTCCAGTAGCCACTGGAGCATAGAGGATCCCTTGTGATCCTGGCGCTCAAGATTGCTTCTATTGCATTGTGGACGACAATGGCACGATGTCATCGTGGTGACAGATGCAACCTCAAAAACGCGCTCTCGAGCTGTAATAGTGGCTTGCATACCGTTGGTGGTATGTGACATACGCATCGGCTTTCATCACTTTCGGCTTCCCCAGCTGATTGAGCAAGCTCGATAGTTTGGGGAGTCACTTTGCCCGTTTCCAATATGGATCTATTATATTTCGGCGACAGCCAGGAGAGTAATTGAGGCGGTGGATTCAGGCGTCTTTATTTCCAACTGGAAGTATCTGGCTCGAGTCAAAATAGGAATCAGAATCACGAAATGGAGTAGAACTTCGTATCCTGCCTCTAAACTCGCCACCAAAGTCACTACAGTGCTCGGGGAACCGCGAGTCCCACGTCCCTCCTCGGAAATGAAGCCGTCGCTCGTGGAAGAGTCGTCTTTTTATCCTCGAAGGGTCCCATAGTAAGCATACAATCCCGAGCACGGGTGCTCGGCATACAAGCAAAATACGGTGTCTCTTACGCCGCTTTCTCCCCAAAATGTCGCTCCGCACGTTCCCTCTTTAATCCCTCCAAATCTTTGAGACAAGGCGCAAATAGTAACTCTCCTGTTGCAAGTTTCTTCAACGTTCCACAAGCGACTATAATCCAGAGGAGCGTAACGGAGACAGAAAATATCTGGAAGATCCGCGAATCAGTCTTGTACAGGCGAATAACCATTTCTAAATTGACTGGGTATACACGGATGGGCTATTCGTGAATGGCGGCGAGATGAAGACGAGAGGAAGGAGGACAACGCTGCTGAGGACATAAGAAAGACGATATTCCCATACCGTGCCAAGCACATCGAAGAATTTTGATCCAGTCTCCCTCCCGATCGTAGTTGTCGAAACTGTAAGCACCCCAAGCGGGAAGGTAAACCCCCACCAGCCCATATTGAACGGGAATTTGCTTCGGCTGATGCTCGCGAGCGCGAAAAACAGCCACACTATCGCAAATCCCCACATTACAAGCGCCACCACCCAGCCAATTACGTAGATGATATCCCCTGGCCTGCCTCCAGCAGCGACAACCGCGGGCAGTGTGTTCGTTAAAGGAAATATCCGCATGCAGACTTTTCCCAGTTGCATGATTGCGAAGCCGCCTTGCCCAAGGGGCCCAAGGGGTAGGAAGACAGAGACAATGACTTCACGAGGAGGTAATTTATGCACTGCGAGCCGTTGGAAGTAGATGACCAAGACCACCATAGCGAGGGGCACACCTGTGCCCCAGAGGATATAGCTTGTGATCACGGTCCAGAGGGCATGCTGCGGGTTTGGGAGGACTTCAGCAACGATCCCGCCCGAAGCAGCGGCGACTATGGGGGCGACTATAGGGAGGAGCCAGGCGGCGGTCATCGTTGATAAGGCGGCCTCATGGAAGTACATGCTGGGAGTGACTGGTCAGCTGAAAGGTGTGAGAGAAAGCTTGAGGGATATGGGAGCGAGTCATACATGACGAATGGGAGATAGAAACAGGTGAAGAGGGAAAGGATGACGTCTAGCCACCACAACGCCCAGGACTGTTTGAGATAAGCTTGTCATATCTTGTACTGTAATCTTGCTATCATGGAACCTCGACACGTACCAATTGAATAGCCCGAGGTCCCCAGGCAGGGACACATACGAAGACGATCATATTGACGATCGTTGCCAAGCCCATGGGAACGGTGCCGAGGAAGAGCGATTGTGCTGGATGGCGAATCATTGCGAACCAGATCTCGGGGTAGACAGCGTAGCGTAGGATAGATAAGAGGAAAAAAGTAGTGAACAAGAGGACGTTCAAGGCAAATATAATGACAGAAATCCAGTATAGCCACACGCCGTTGTAGGGTAGGTTATGGAGGAGAATCGATACGATCCCGGTTCCCATTGTCACGCTGAACCATCTTTTGTTTGGAAATGAAATTAGCAAGTTGTGTCCAAAGTTCCCGTGAACGACTAAGATCAGGAGTAACAGTTTTCTGTGATAATCGGTATGAGAGGCTTAAGTATACGATGGAGTGAAATTCCTAATGACCCTCCGCCATCCGTATTGGTCCTTGTTCTTCCTAGCTATCTCCGCCGCTTTCTCTTCGCGCAAATCAGCTTCTGTTGGCTGCAGTCCATAGTCTGTTCTCGGTCCTTGGCGTTTATCGTCTGGTAGGCCTCTGTGAGCTTCTGGGCCTGTGCTGTCAAGGGTATGAGTATTCGACCCGTCGCCGTTGTGATGGTCCTGCGCACATGAGCTGGTACCTGCTGGATCCATGGCGTTTGGTACAGAGTGACTTTGGCCGTCGAGGTGAGGAAGCTGAAGGGATCTGTTCTTGTACGTCCCAGAGTATGCCGGAGGTTAATCAAACATTTGCTCTTGTCCGCAACCAACTATGACGAGGAACAGGGCAAAAGGCGGGGGATTCGATGGTTCGCGTGGGGCCCTCGGAAGGTCTGAAACCCTATTTTTCATCACCGATCCATTAAGGTCCCCTCACCAGCCCTACCATTACCATTATCGAATCGGTATCAACAAGTACGTCAAGATAGCCTATTCGATTTGAGGCTGCAATATCGGTATCCTTAAGCAGATGACTGAACATTAGGGTGAGAATCTCGGCTGCGCATAGTTCTAGTACCACCGCGTTTAGAACAAACGACGAGAACTTTGGCGAGCCGGACGAATGCTCAATGTAGATTTGGCGGTAGTAGATATGGAGCTTACTGTACAAGCCTTTCAATATTGAGTAGCAGAAGTACTCAGTGAATCGTACTTGAAGGAGCGCATGATGATTCTCGTCCCAGTCTGACAGGATTGCAACAGCGTTGTCAAGCTCTACATCGCATCTGCGCCTTTTTCCTCTCAAGGAGGGTGGTATCTAGCTATGCTTTCCATGTACCGACTTGCTTCAAGCCCTGCTACCACCTTAACGCTGTATCTTTATTTATCTTTCTTTGAGTACACAGATGGTGTAGCTAATATCCAATCACTCGTTTCGAATCCACCTGGATACGCTGTGTCAAGATTTCTCAACAGATGAATCATATAAAGGTATGATACTGTGTAAAGAAGGTGACGTGGGAACCACACATCCACAGAACGTGCTGTAGTCATGGCTCAAATTGATAATATAAAGCATGGCTGAGCGAAGAGATCCTTGCGTAACGACATATGGAATAGAGAGGGTCATAGACGAAGCATCCCGTAATCCAGCAGCCAGCAAAGTGGTCGTCGAAACACATACCCAAGCCTTCAGGGTGCGACAAACATATTACTTCTTCGAAATCGCCGCATGCATCTTGTGCTTCTTGATCATTTCCTCTTCCTCCATCCTCTCTGCCTCTGTTTCTCCTCTTTCCCTATCGCCCTCCCGACGCTCAAGTGCCTTTCGCTGATCTGCAGCTATTAATAATACCCTTGACCAGCCAAACGTGACAGAGAAGAAGTAAGGAACGCATACGTACCGAGAATCCTGGTTTGCATGGTATGCCCCGATTTCGATGACGAGCTCGGCATGAAGGTATAAAAAAGCCCACCAGTAATGATTGCGCCCCCAGCAATGATCCTTTCGGACGCACGGAGACAGGCGTAAGTCGCGCAGACTAGAAGGACAGGATTATGATTTAGCTTGATAATGGCTTACCAGGCTTCTGGCCGCAAGATTCCGCGTGGCGAGCGAGACCCATTTTCAGTTGCGGTGTCTGGGACACCGCAGGCTCGGAGCGGTTGTTCTCCAATTGGTTGGTGCACTTTCGCTAGTGAGGCGGGAGTTGTGGCGAAGGTTTTTGATGCTGTTGGTGAGAGCCATATTGTACTTTCGAGAGGGGAGCGCCACGTGCGTCGACGTAGAGTCAAGGGTAGCAATTTGTAGCTACTGAAAGTCATTGTTGGATACAACGCAACGTTGCTGCAATTTTGCGCAAGGATGGTGTTGAATCCCTTAGGCTTGGTGTAAGCTCTTCAATGCTGAGGAAAGGATAGGAGTTCTGAGTGTGGGTGGAGCAAGATAGGTAGTGTAATAATCATGGAACTCTCGGAGGGTAAGTTGGAGACTTGGAGTGGACCATGGAGGCATCTTCCCAATGAGGTCCTCAGCATCATAATTCTACTACGGAAGTACGTATATCCGTACCCCGCACTTTCGCTCCGAGGATTAGAAGGGTTCACCTAGCACTGGGCTAAACCTAGCAGTGGGACAGCCCTATAGGGCTGAAAATTCACATTTCATATTTTATTGCTACCAACGTGTAATTCTTCAACATATCAGCAAAACGATGGCA
>JAABUU010001903.1_pt1 | contig 32230 bp, 33 predicted proteins | sample 5559301 | NCBI WGS metagenome assembly JAABUU01 (sample SAMN10711884, study PRJNA513360) | rock metagenome | isolation source: Antarctica rocks | place: Antarctica: Victoria Land, Richard Nunatak white
AAAGCTGACGGTCAGCAACGGCTCGGTCTCCTTCAACCACGCCCTGTCCGCCAGCAGCAGTTCGGGTGAAAGCCAGAGCGATGCCGTCGATGATCAGGACAATGCCTACCTCTCTTACACCCTCACCGTCCACGCAACGCCGTACAACTTCAAGAAAGTTGTAGGTGGCGGCAACATCGGTTTTGATGGCACCCTGTCTTTCACCTACGATTGGCTGTCCACAGACGGCAACAGAAATGACCTTACGACTTGCTACTGGCGTGAGTACGTCACCTACCCAGGGCCAGTTGGCACGGCAGCGAACCCAAATCAGTTCTACCCTCAGAATCCGCCGTTCAACTTTGTCCCCGGAGTAAGTTGGCTCAACAATCCCTATGTTAACCCCCCACCACCCTCGTTGGGTAACCTCATGACCGGGCCTACTGCGACCGACACCCAGAATGTCCCGCCGCTGGTTGATCCATCACTTTACACTTACGGGACTTTCACGGCTACCCAGGTGTTCCAATACACTGACACAGCCACAGGAGATTCCAACATTCAAATCCCAGGCCCAGACAGCGGTCCCTTCTCGATAGTTCGGGAGTTCAAATCCTATGACCCCAACAACTATCGGTATACCGTCACAAAGGATGGGAAAATGTCGTTCGTGCTAAAGCCGTTCTGACCAAGAACGGCTCAGGATGCAAGACTTCACCATAAGGAATCTGAACATGAAAACACGATGGCAAAGACTCTCCCGCGTGACGTTCGCGGCTCTCTCCGCCCTGGCACTGGTCGCGTGCCCGACGTATGCTGATGACAATGCTGCTGATCCCTTTAGCGTACAGGCGTCTCTCGTGACACCCGCCCGGATCATGCTGGGCGAACCTATCCTAGTGCGCTATACAATCGCGAATAACTCTGGGCAGAGAGTGGCCGCGCACCTAGGCATTTACGGGACGGATTGGTACACGCTCACCATGCGCGATGCACACGGGGCTGCCGTGCCCGTCATTCCAGACCCGCGCCCCAAACATCCGCAGGGATCGCATCCGTCGCAGAACGGTTTCTTCCACACGGGAGAGACTTCTACCGACTACATCCCTGTCACCAAGCGGCTGTCCATCCAGCGCCCAGGGCAATACATTCTGACCATTCATGTCGGTCTACGCTATGCGGTGGACGATACTTCAGTTGAAGGAGCATCTGAAACATTAGTGGAAGCCTCTGGCCTCACGCAGACGCAGGACATCACGTTCCCAATCCTCGTGACGAACGCTGACCCCACCCGTCTCCGGGCCACCGCCGAGGCGCTGCGACAGGCAACACTGACAGAGCAGAACGGCCTCCTCGCGCGAGCCGAAGTGGAGGAACTGTTCTCCATGCCCGAAGCGCAGGCGGCGGCGAGCTGGCGATCACTGGCCTTGAAGCCGAGTACGAGTACAGGCTGGGCCGTGAGTGAACTGGTGGAACTCCGCTCGGCGACGGGGGTGGATATACTTGCTGAGATGCTTGACAACCCGGCACTACAATACAGTTCTATCAGGGACAGCATCAACAGATTGTATAACGCGGGCACTCCGGCGCTCCGGGAACACATCAAGGCCATCGCCAGGCAGCGCGGTTTTGAAATGCCGGAAGTGGCCGGTACGCCCTATGTCCCGAAGGACGAGGCACCTTCGCGTGGCGGCATTACGTTCTGAGCGAGGCGTGAGCCGTTCCAAAAATGAGAAGGCAGAATTTGAGGGGAGGCCGCTGCATCGGTTGATGCAGCGGCTTTTTCATGCACTACCCCCGCCGCCTCCCCGTGTGGCAAGCGGTTGACAACCCATTCCCTATGTGTCAATATAGCGGCATCATGCCGCCCGTTTGAAAGAACACCCACCCATGCTGCCCGACCGAATCCATTTCTACCTGCTCACCGACCTCGAATGCGCCCCGGACGTGCTGGCGCGGCTGCTGGCGGATGTTGCCGAACCCGCCATGTGGGACCGGCGGCCCGACCCGGACCGCTTCACCCTGCGCGAGATGGCGGCGCACCTGGCGGACTGGGAGGGCGTCTTTCTCGCTCGCCTGACGCAGACGCGGGACGAGGAGAACGCGACACTGCACGGGCTGGACGAAGGAAAGGTGGCGATTGCCACGACTACGCCCGCGCCGACCCGCAGGAGTGCCTGACGCGCTACGGGGCGGGGCGCAAGGAGATCGTCGCCTTCCTGCGCGGCCTGTCCTCGGAAGGGTGGGCGCGGACCGGGACGCACACCGAGGTCGGCCCGATCACGATGGAGGCGCAGGCCGTGCTGATTGCCATGCATGATGGCTACCACCGGCAGCAGACGCTGCAATGGCTGGCGAACTGACGCCCTTCCCACTGACGGGCGGGGCGGCTTTCTGCTATAATAGGGCATGGAGAACACCCACCCCTGCCCCCACTGCGGGCAGCCCGTCACGGCGGGCACGATCATCTGCCCCTACTGCCAGTCCTCGGTCATCACGAGCCTGGCGGGCGAGCCGAGGCCGCAGTGGACGCCGCCCGTCGTGGACAGCCGGGGCGTCGCCCGCGACGCCAAGCGGCGGCGCGCGCTGGTCGCCTGGGGCCTGCTGGCCGCGAACGTCGCGGCGGCGGGCATCATCGGGCTGGGCTTCTGGCTCAACGGCCTCAACGGCACGATGGGCGGCGTGCTGATCTCGTCGGATTTCCTGCTTGTCCCCGTCGTCATGGGCCTGGTCGCGGCGTTCTTCTGGAAGGGGCTGGCCCTGACCACGACGGAATACTTCCTGTATTCGCTCCTGAACAGCGCGCTGGGGCTGGTGACGGCGGGCGTTTTCATGCGCGAGGGCGTGATCTGCCTGGTCATCGTCTCGCCCCTGCTGCTCTGCTTCGTCTTCCTGGGCGCGCTGGGGGGCCGGTGGCTATTCCAGTATTCCAACAACCGCCTCAACCTGTCCCTCGTCCCCCTCGCCCTGGCATTCCTCCTGCTCGACGCGCTCTCGCCGCACCACTACCAGAACGCCGTCTCGGACCGCGTCCTGATCCACGCGCCGCCGTCTCAGGTCTGGACACATCTCGCCGCCGTGCCCCCCATCACCGAGAAGCCGAACTTCTGGCTGTTCCGCATGGGCCTCCCCTACCCCGTCCAGTCCACCGTGGCCGGGCCGGGCGTCGGGGCCAGCCGCCGCTGCGTCTTCAGCCAGGGTCGCGTGTTCGAGGAGCGGATCGTGGACTGGCAGCCAGGGCATAAATTGACCTTCGACATCACCCGCCAGCCGCGCGACCCCGAAATCCTGGGCCACGCCCGCGTCCGGCGCGGCCAGTTCGTGTTGCAGGACAACGGCGACGGGACCACGACCCTGACCGGCACGTCCTGGTACGAGCTGTACGTCTACCCGTCCTGGTACTACGACCTGTGGGCTAGGAGCATCGCCCGGCAGGTCCACATCCGGGTCATGGACCACATCAAGGCCGTCTGCGAGCAGGGCCACCCCCAAGGGGACCGATAAGGTGCTGGCTTGGCTTTTCCGGCACGTTCCCTTCCTGCGGCTCGCCCCCGGCCTGCCGGCGCTCTTCGACACCCTGCTCCTGGCCGGGACCGTCCTCCTCCGCCCGGAGCGCCGGACATCCCTGCACGCCATCGAAACGGCCATCCTGTCCTGGCCCGGCGTCACGACGAAGATCCACCGCTTCGGGGGCGCCGAGTTCAATTTGGGACGGCGCGAGATCGGGCACTTGCACGGCAACGGCCTGCTGGACATCCCACTGACGAAAGCCATTCGCGACGAGGTCCTCGGGTCGGGCGCGGCGCAGCCGCACCACATCTTCCCCCATTCCGGCTGGGTCAGCGTTTACCTGCGCTCCGAGGAAGACGTCCCCGGCGCGGTCACGCTCCTGCGCCGCAACTACGAGCGCTGGCAGGCACAGGACGCCGAACGGCCCCAGCGCGCCGATGTGCTATAATACAGGCAGAAACGTGACACGGATGAGGGGTACGCATGGACGCTTGGCAGTTGTGGCAGGAGATGGCGCGGGAGTCGGAAGAGGCCGCGCGGCTGGCGGAGGCTGGAGGCTGCCTGCGGTCCGCCGCCAGCCGCTACTACTACACCGCTTATCAGGCGGCGACGGCCCTGCTGCTCTATCGCGGGCTGACGCCGCCGCTGGGCCGGGAAGCGTGGAACCACGAAGATACGCCCGCCCTCCTACAAGACCAGTTGCGGACACTGATACGCTCTCGGGACAAGCGAAATGATTTGGCCGCACGCCTCGTTGACCTTTACCGGGTACGCATCATCGCGGACTATCAAGGCCGTCGCGTTGTGAGTCTCAGTCGTCTGGCAGGAGCAGGGCGGGATGCGCGCTATATTTTGCGCGTGACGGAAGATGTACTACCGGAGAGGTAATCAGTCCCATGATTTTAGAAAAAGAACGCACCCAGAAAGAGCTATTCCAGGACATTTCGGAGTGGCTGTATTCCGAGGCGGAAGCCCGGAAGATCAGCCTGAAAATTTATACTGAGGCAATCGAAGAGCGCACCTCTGAGTGGTACACGTTTATTCATATCCCTGTCTATGTCCGAGCCAAGATGGATGCTTACGATATCGCAAAGACGCTCGGGAAGCTGGAACGGCTCTGGAACAATCGGGAGCCGCGCCCAAAGAAGCTGCTGTTCCTCCGCCCGGCCCCCGCGCCGCGCGATGAAAAATGACCATGCACTACGACTATGACGTGATCATCATCGGCGCGGGCCATGCCGGAGCGGAAGCCGCGCTCGCCTCCGCCCGGCTCGGCGCGCACACGCTCTGCCTGACCCTGGCGCTGGACAAAGTGGCCCTGATGCCCTGCAACTGCTCCATCGGCGGGCCGGCCAAAGGCCATCTCGTGCGCGAGGTAGACGCGCTTGGCGGACAGATGGGGGTCAACGCCGACCACACGCTGACCCACATTCGGATGCTGAACACGGGCAAAGGCCCCGCCGTGCAGGCGATCCGTGCCCAGTGCGACAAGGACGCCTACAGCCGGACCATGCGGCAGACGCTGGAAGCCACGCCCGGCCTGGACCTGCGCGAAGGCATGGTCGAAGACCTGATCATCGAGGGTGGCGCGGTCGCAGGGCTGAAGACGGCGGCAGGCGAGACGTACCGGGCAAAATCAGTCGTCATCACGACGGGGACGTTCCTGCGGGGCGTCATGCACCGGGGCGCGGAGCGGACGGCGGGCGGGCGGCTGGGCGAGAAGCCGGCGGTCACGCTCTCGGAGACGCTGCGCGGGCTGGGCTTCCCGACCCTGCGGCTCAAAACGGGGACGCCGCCGCGCGTGGACAAGAAATCGGTGGATTTTGCCAAAACGAACCCCATCGAGTCCGAGCCGGACACGCCGCCGTTCAGCTTCCTGCACACGGAAATTGCCGAAACGAACCTGCTGCCGTCCTGGCTGACCTACACCAACGCGCGGACGAAGGCCGTCATCGAGGCCAACCTGCACCGGTCGGCCATGTACGGCGGCATGATCAAGGGACTGGGGCCGCGCTACTGCCCCTCTATTGAAGATAAGATCGTCAAGTTCAACACGCGCGACAGCCACCAGGTCTTTCTGGAGCAGGAAGGCTGGCACACCGACTCGCTCTACGTCCAGGGCGCCAGCACGTCCCTCCCCACCGAGGTGCAGCTTGAGTTCCTGCACACCATCCCCGGCCTCGAAGAGTGCGCCATGCTCCTGCCCGGCTATGCCGTCGAGTACGACGCCGTGCCGCCCACCGAATTGACCCACGCCTTGATGACCAAGCGCCTGCCCGGCCTCTTTTTGGCAGGCCAGATCAACGGCACGTCCGGCTACGAAGAGGCGGCGGGCCAGGGCTTGATGGCCGGCGCGAACGCCGCCCTGTACGCCTTCGGCAAGGCCCCGTTCACCTTGAAGCGCTCCGACGCTTATTTAGGCGTGATGATTGACGACTTAGTGACGAAGGGGGCGGACGAGCCGTACCGCCTGCTGACCTCGCGCGCCGAGTACCGCCTGCTGCTGCGCTCGGACAACGCCGACCTACGCCTGACCGGTCTGGGCCGCGCCGTTGGGCTAGTCCCCGATGCCCGCTGGGAGGGGTTCACCCAGAAGCGCGACGCCATCGCTGCTGAGACGCGCCGCCTCGAAACCACCTACATCAGCGGCACGGACAACGCCCGCCTCGCCGACCACGGCCTGCTCCCCGTGGGGCAGCGCGTCCCCCTGTCCGACCTCTTGAAGCGCACCGGCGTGGGCTATGAGGCCGCCGCCGCCCTCGCGCCCCCTTTGGATGAGCCTTTGCCGCGCGCCGTGCGGGAGCAAGTGGAAATCCAGTGCAAGTACGACGGCTACATCCAGCGCCAGTCCGCCCAGGTCGAGTCGGCGGGCCGCCGCGAGGATGTCCCCATCCCGCCCGCCTTCGACTTCCGGGCCATCCGCACCCTCTCCAACGAGAGCCGCGACGCGCTCACCCGCGTCCGCCCCGTCTCGCTCGGCCAGGCCGCCCGCGCCCCCGGCGTCACCCCCGCCGACATCGCCATCCTCAGCGTCCACCTGGAACAGCACCGGCGCAGGGCCCTTCCGGTGGCGGGTACGCAGGCATGATCTAGAGGCTTCTGGGGGTTAAAGAGGGACGAAGAACAAGGCATTAGAATAGGCTTCTCCCCGCGCGTTTCAGCCCGTGTCCTCGGTTGTCTAAGCCGCACCACGATTACTGTTATCCTCTGCCCGGATACCGGCTTGGCTGATGGAGGAAGCAGAATAGACATACCGATTGAAGTCGTGCCGCCCGACCTTCGGATGCCAAACAGCGAGTTTGACATGATCTTTGATCGTCAGCACCGAGCCTATACAAGAGTCGTTCGCAAAGGCGAGACGGACGCAGAAGGAGTAAAGACATGACCGTCGCTCTTGCCCCGCAGGCAATTAGGCAACCGGAAACGGCGGCGCGACCCGAGGATGACCCACGTCACGGCCCGCATCGCTGGACACGCGAGGAATATCACAAGATGATTGCCGCAGGCGTTTTCGACGACGCGCGTGTGGAACTGCTCGATGGAGAGATATGGAACATGGCAGGCCAGCTTACGCCTCATGCGACTTCTGTTCGAAAAACGACGCTGGCTCTGCGGGACATCTTCGGCGAGGGCTTCATCGTGGAGGCTCAACTTCCTATCGCCGCCACGAAATGGTCGGAACCGGAGCCGGACGTAGCGGTCGTCTCAGGTACGCCAGATGATTATGCCGACCATCACCCAGGCCCTGAAGAAATACTTCTGCTTGTGGAAGTCTCGGACACTTCGCTAAACAAGGATCGTAAGCGCAAGGCGAAATCCTATGCACAGGCAGGCATCATGGAGTATTGGATCGTTAATCTAGTTGACCAACAACTCGAAGTCCACCGCCAGCCGACGCCGGAGGGCTTATACTTGGACATAAAGATTTACCCTCCCACAGACTCCATCGAGACTCTGACTGTCCCAGGTGACGCTATCCGCGTGGCCGATCTGCTGCCACCTTTGCCAAGACAGGACCTATGATACACACTAACACCGAATCCGCCAAGAAAAAAGTCGTCGTGCTGGGCAGCGGCCCCATCCGCATCGGGCAGGGGATCGAGTTCGATTACGCCAGCGTCCACGCCGGGCCATAAAGGACTAGTTTATGAAGATTTTTGACACACTTCCTGAGCCTTTCGATGACCAACTATGCGGGGCGACTTATCTTGGCGACTCTTTCACTCTGCTTGATACCATTCCCGATGATTCGGTTGACTTAGTTGTCACTTCTCCCCCATTTGCTCTGACGCGCAAGAAGGCTTACGGAAACGAAGCAGAAGCCGAGTATATTGACTGGTTCCTACCGTTTGCAGAAAAGATCAAGAACAAGATAAAGCCAACTGGTAGTTTTGTTTTAGACTTAGGTGGAGCTTACCTGCCCGGTGTTCCGGTGCGGAGTATCTATCAATACGAACTACTTGTACGCCTCTGCAAAGACTTAGGCTTTTTCCTTGCACAAGAATTCTTTCACTATAACCCCTCACGTCTACCCGCGCCGGCGGAATGGGTCAACGTCCGGCGGTGCCGTGTCAAGGACAGCGTTAATATCGTCTGGTGGCTTAGTAAAACTGAGTTCCCGAAAGCTGATAACCGCAAGGTCTTGAAAGAGTATTCGGACTCGATGAAGTCTCTGCTACGCAACGGCTATAAAGCGAAAATGAGGCCGAGCGGGCATGATATTAGTACGAAGTTCTCAAAAGACAATGGGGGCGCTGTACCGCCGAATGTGCTTGGTTTAGGCATTGCGGGAGAGGTTACTAATCTACTCTCTATCGCCAACACAGAATCTAATAGCCACTATCTACGGCGGTGCCGAGAGGAGAACGTCAAGCCACACCCAGCGCGTTTCCCAGCATTCTTCGCTGATTACTTTATCAAGTTCCTGACAGACCCGGAAGACATTGTACTAGACGTATTTGCAGGCTCTAACACTACCGGCTATGTCGCCGAGAAGCTTGGGCGCAAATGGATTAGCTTTGAAATGTCGGAAGAATATATCGTGGGATCAAAGTTTCGCTTCGAAGATGTAATGCCGTGGGACGCAGACCCAGAGGATTTAGATGGTCTCTTTGATGGTCTCTTTGAAGGAATTCAGCGGAAGGAATTCTAATGGCAGGATTAACGAAACCGCAACTTTTGCGGAAGCTGGTTTCTGCGGCATCACTCTCTGGCTGGTCTGTGAACTACAATGGTGCAGCACAACATCCATTCCGGTTAATCTTAACAAAGGATAACGAATCAGAAAGTGTTCTTGTTTATATCTGGAACATCACGCATGGCGGGGGCCGAGAGCGACCATCTCACGAATACAGAATACAGATAACTGGAGTTACATCCATCGATCAAACTCCCAACAGAAAGACACTGCTGCTTGGCTATTGGGCACAGCATGATGTTTTCGCGGATTGGGATGCCACCCGGCATTCTGGACCAGTCACCGGCTTCTCCCCTTCGTTCCAGATTCGACAAGAATACCTTCTTAAAGCCCATGCAGACGGTCTTGCTGTTTGCCCGCGCGGTAATGATGAAGTCGCTGTTGCCTTCAGCCAAGAAGCCTTTATCAACTACGTTCGTAACCTGTACGAGCTTCATGGAGCGGTTACGCCCGAAGAACAAAGCGTAGTAACACAAATCGTGGAAACAGGCGGACAGGTTAATGAAACCGCTATCGTCTCCCTACCAGTGGAACGACAGATCATCATTCGGAGAATAGCCGAACGGCAACGTGCAACGGATTTCAGGGACCGGGTGTTGGCGGCATATAAAAACCGTTGTGCCTTTTGCGGCATCCAACTAAAGCTTGTGGACGCGGCCCACATTGTTCCTGTGAAACATACCGAGTCGAACGACGAAACCAGTAACGGCCTCTGCCTCTGTGCGTTGCACCATCGGGCTTTCGACCAAGGATTAGTCGCGGTACTGCCGAATTACCAGATAGCCATCAACAGAACAAAGCTGGCCCTGTTACAAAGCCAAAGCCTAGGCGGCGGAGAGGATGCCTTTGTCAAAAACCTCCAAATGCAGATCAGCACGCCACAACAACGCGGTGAGCGGCCCAACGCAACATTGATACGGACAGCCTTGCGCGTTCGCGAACTACAACACGATGCGCTCGAACCCGTACCCGCCGTCACAGCATAAGGAATTCCATGACAAGCATCAACACTGAAACCTTTAAGAAAAAAGTCGTCGTGCTGGGCAGCGGCCCCATCCGCATCGGGCAGGGGATCGAGTTCGATTATGCCAGCGTCCACTGCGTCCGCGCGCTGCGGGAAGCGGGGTACGAGGCCATCATCATCAACAACAACCCCGAAACGGTCTCGACGGACTTTGATACGTCGGACCGGCTGTATTTCGAGCCGCTGACGCCCGAGGACGTGCTGAACGTCATCGAGCGCGAGTCGCCGATTGAAGGCGTCATCGTGCAGTTCGGCGGGCAGACGGCGATCAACCTGGCAAAGCCGCTGATGGAGGCGGGCGTGCCGATTCTCGGCTCATCGTTCGACAGCATTGATCTGGCCGAAGACCGGAACCGCTTTGAGAGCCTGCTGCGCGAATTGGACATCCCCAAGCCGGCGGGCCGGGCCGTCACGTCCACCGAGGCCGCCGTGGCCGTCGCCGACGAGATCGGCTACCCCGTGCTGGTCCGGCCCTCGTATGTGCTGGGCGGTCGGGCGATGGAGATTGTTTACAACCACGCCGATCTGCGCGAGTACATGCGCTATGCCGCCGACATCTCGAACGGGGCGCCCATCCTGGTGGACCGCTACATCGTGGGGAAAGAGGCCGAGGTGGACGTGATCGCCGACGGCCGGGGCGGCTGCCTGCTGCCGGGCATCATGGAGCACATCGAGCGGGCCGGCGTCCACTCCGGCGACTCGATGGCCGTCTACCCGCCGCAGACCATCAAGCGCGAGACAGTGGACCAGATGGTTGACTACGCCACCCGGCTCTCCGAGGCGTTGCACGTCGTCGGCCTGATGAACATCCAGTTCGTCATCGAGGACGACCAGGCGTATGTGATCGAGGTCAACCCGCGCGCCTCCCGCACCGTGCCCTATCTGAGCAAGATCACCGGCATCCCGATGGTCCGCGCGGCGACCTGGGCGTCGCTGGGCCGGACGCTGGCCGAGCAAGGATATAAGAATGGCCTGCACCCGAACCAGCCGAATATCGCCGTGAAAGCGCCCGTCTTTTCCTTCGCCAAGCTGACCGGGGTGGACATCAACCTCAGCCCCGAAATGAAGTCCACGGGTGAAATCTTAGGGATTGACACCGACTTTTCGCGCGCCCTCTACAAAGCGATGGTCGCCAGCGGCATTGATGTCCCCGCCGGGGGCAAGGGCGCGGCCCTGCTCGTGACCCTGGCCGATCCCGACAAGGGGGAAGCCCTGCCGATTATCCGGGACTTCGCCGCGCTGGGCTTCCAGCTTTACGCGACCGGCGGCACCGCCCGCTTTCTGGGGGCGCACGGCCTGGACGTGACGGCGGCGAAGAAGATCAGCGAGGGGACGCCGAACCTGCTGGACCTGATCCGGGGCGGGCGCGTCGCCCTGCTGATCAACACCGTCTCCAAAGACAAGCAGATCGAGAAGGAGGCCGCCCTGATCCGCCGTGCCTCGGTCGAGCACTCCATCCCCTGCCTCACATCCCTCGACACCGCCCGCGCCCTGCACACGGCCCTGGCGACCCGGCAGGTCGGCGAGGCGTTCGAGGTGATGACCGTGGATAAGTATGTAGGGTAGTTCCCGGTGGGACGTGGGGATAAGGCTCGCCCTTATCCTTTCTACTTACCGTGGATGACTTGGAGTACTCGACCATCTGCCTTGGATATTCTCGCAAGTGCGACACCTCCGTGCATCTTTACGCCCGGCCTCGACGGCGGCATGGAACCGATCACAGTCCAGACGCCCCGCTTCAGGCTGGCATGGAACGGCTTCTCCCCCTGTATCTTCCGCTCCCCATAGATGGGCGACCAGACGGCGACGGCGATCTGGGCGGCTGTCTTGGCATCAGGAACGTAGCCACCGACAGGTTTGTAGGAAGGCGGGGACGGCTGTGCAGTAGTCACAGAGTATGCTGGGATCAACAAGGCACAAATCAGAGCAGAAGGGACCTTTTTCATGGACCTACTTTGTTGGGTGGGCGGGGAGGCGCTTGAGGAGGACGACGCTGTGGCCGCTCGCCGTGGGGCGGAACTCGACCGAATCGGCGAGGTGCTGCATGAGCGGCAGGCCGCGCCCGCTCGGGGCATCGGGGGCGGGCATGGCGGACGGAAGGCGGGAAGGCGAGACGCCCGCCCCGCTGTCGGTGACTTCGACGCGCAGGGCGCCCTCGGAGGTGCGGTGGGCCGTGACGCGCAACTGATCGGCCTCACCCGTGGGGGAACCGTGACGGACGGCGTTGGTGACGGCCTCGGTCACGGCAGTTTGGAAATCTTCCATGGCTTCCCAGTCGAAGCCCAGGGTGGGCATCCAGTGGCCCACGGCCTGACGGACCTCGGCGGCGCAGTCGGCGCGGCTTGGGAAGCGGAAGTCGAACAGCCTTTCCTCTTCGTTGGCTTCGATGCCGGCCGCTTCGCTCCCCGCCCCATCCTTCCAGGGAAGCATTCCGCTCAGAAAGAGGCTGCCGACAGCCGCGTCCGCGTCCTCTTCTGTCTCTGCGGCCTGGGGGCGGCGCGCGACCAGCAGGGCCATGTCGTCGTGGGGGCGGCCCCCCGTCCACTGCATGGCGGCCTCTTGCAGACGGGCAGCCAGCGCGCCCGGTCTGGCCTCGGACGGCGCGGCCTCGATCAGTTCCCGGACGCGGTCCAGTTCCAGCATCTCGCGGGAGCCGGCGGCGCGCGCTTCCGTCAGGCCGTCCGTGTAGAGGATCAGCGAATCGTCCGGCGCCAGGAAGTCCACGGCCTGTTCATAGGTGTGGTCGGCGATCCCCAGAATCGGGCCATTGGCATGCAGCAGGACCGAGCCGCCGCCCGCGCGCTTGAGGATCATCGTCTCATGGCCCGCGCTGGTCCAGGCGAGCCGCCCGGTCACCGGGTCAAACACGGCGTAAAAGAGGGTGACGAAATGGTCGCCCAGGCCCGACGAGTCGCTGCACAGCATCTTGTTGAGCCGGGTCAGGACCAGGCCCGGAGCGGCCGCCTCGGTCGCGAAGGCGCGCAGCGAGTATTTCACGGTCGCCGTCTGCACAGCGGCGTTCAGGCCCTTCCCCGAAACGTCGGCGATGACCAGCGCCCCCCGGCCATCCGGCAGGCGGAAGGCGTCGTAATAATCTCCCCCAACGTGCGCCTCGTCCAGCCCAGCGTTGTAGCTGGACGCCAGCGTCAGGCCGGACAGTTGATCGGGAATGTCGGTCAGAAAGGCGCCTTGGAGCATGTCCGCGACGCGGTGCTCCCGCGCGTACAGCCGGGCGTTCTCCAGCGCGAGGGCCAGGATGTCGGTGACGGCGCTTAGGAACGTGACCTCATCCTGGGTCCAGGCGCGCGGCCCGTCGTTCTGGTGGACGATGAACAGCCCGCCGAACTGGCCGCGCAGGAAAACGGGGCAGGTGATGTAGGCACGGGTCAGGTCTCGTATCCCGGCGGCCAGGGAAGCCGCGTCTTGCGTATAGTCGTGGCAAACGACCGGCTGGGCCGCCGCCCAGCTGTCAACCGCATCCGGCGGACAGTCCGCCAGCCGGTACGAAAACGTCAGCGGCGGCACGCCCCGTGCGGTGTACTGCTGCGGCGCGACTTCCAGCGCATCCCGCGTGGGGTTGAGCCGCGCCCAGCTGCACCGGCTGACCTTAAGAGCCTGCCCCACTTGGTCGGTGACGATCTGCAAGATCTCGTCCGTTTCTAGGGTGACGCGCAGCGCCTGGCCGATCTTGTTGATCAGCGCCTCGCGCTCCGCCCTCTGCCGCGCCTCCTTGAACAGCCGGGCGTTGTCCAGGGCGGCGGAAACGCGCCGCCCCAGCTCCTGCGCCAGCGCCAGATCCTCCCCGTCATACGTCCGCCCGCTCTGCGTCGAGGCAAACGAGAGCGTCCCCAGGACAGTGCCCCGCGCCCACAGCGGGACGCACAGGTAAGAGCGCATGCCGAAGGACCGCAGCCGACGCAGATGCTCCGGGTCGCAGGCCGCCGCGTGCAGGACGTCCTCGGACACGTCGGCGATAAGCTGCGGCTCCCCCGTCCGCAGCACATGCCCCACCCCCAGCAAGGCTTCCGGGTCGAAGGGATAAAGACTCTGCATCTCGTCGGCGCGCGCCTCTTCGTTGGGGTCGGCCTGGGCGGTCACGAGAGAGCGGATCATCCCCGACTCCTCTCGGACATTGATGGCGCACCAGTCCGCCAGCCCAGGAACCGCCAGCCGAGCCACCTTCCCCAACGTGGTTTCCGCCTCCAGGGAAGAGGCTAGAATGGCGCCGGCTTCGGCGAGGAAGGCAGCCCGGCGCTGCGCCTTTTTGATCGCGGTGATGTCGTGCAGGGTGACGACGGCCAGGATGGCTTCGCCGGTCCGGCCGCGCGCCGGAGTGCCGCCATAGGAGGCGATCCAGGTCCGGCCCGTGTCGTGTCGTCGGACGTTGACTTCCAAGTGCGAGAATGTCTCGCCGCGCAGCGCACGCGCCAGGGGCCATTCGTCCAGGGCCAATTCTCGCCCGTCGAGCGTCGTCAGCGAAAATGTGTCCGCGAACTCGCGCAGGGGCCGGCGGACATCTTCCAGCGCGCCGTACCCATGCAGGGCCAGCGCGGCCGGGTTCATCGCCAGGACGTTACCCTCCAGGTCGCTGACGATCAGCCCGTCCGTCATGCTGGTCAGCACCGCCTCCATTTGTCCCTGCTCGGCGGCCAGGTTCTCCATGAGCCGCCCGCGCTCGGACTCGCCCCGCGCCGCTTCCGCTTCGGCCCGGCGGACACGCACGGCGTTCCGCAAGGTGCGCGCCAGCGCTTCGGGCGACAGCCTGGCTTTGGGGAGGTAATCCGCCGCGCCCGCCTTCATTAGCTCCACCGCGACCAGCTCGTCCCCATGCCCGGTCAGCATGATAATCGGGGTGTCGAGGCCGCGCGCCCGCGCTTCGTGCAGCATCTCCAGCCCGTCCGCGTCGGGGAGCTGAAAGTCCAGCAGGACCCCGTCGAATGGCTCCGAAGCCAGCCGCGCCAGCATCTCCGCGCCACAGTCCGCCTCGGCGATCTCGACGCCTAAATCCGAGGCCAGCAGCGCCCGGCGGGCCGCCCGGCGGTCCAGAACGTCGTCATCCACGATCAATATCCGCAATATGTCCTGCATGATGCCCTGTACTCCGGCAACGGGGGCCGGCGGTCTGCGAAAGGTTCGCGGAAACTCGCTCAACATCCAATACTTGGTGACAACTCCCCAGTGCTAAAGCGCGGGGCTTCTACGCTAACGCATTAGCGAGGCTCTTTCGCCCAAGAGCAACTCGATTGACGGCGGCGTCGGTGTCTCGGTCAAGAGACAGCCCGCACATTGGACACAGATTCCATCTGTCCGAGAGTTTCTTCTTGGCACGGTAGCCACAGCCGGAACAGTCCTGAGACGTGTACGCGGGATCAATAGCGACGACCCTACGACCAGCATTTTCGGCTTTCGACGTAAGGATTGAATGGACAACTTCTCCCCCAAGATGACGCCGAAGCGGTTGACGATGCGCCGCGCAGTCTGATGACAGAAGTCGTGATTGACCCTGCGGAAGAAGGCGTCAAAAGCAAGGGAGAGGCGGTGAACCACATCCTGCAAGGTGTGGGCGGAAAGGCCGTCTACACCTTCGCCAAGCAGGCCCCCAGTAGGTCAAGAAACCGATCAATCTCATCCCGCGTCACGCTCAGATTAGGCCGGGTACGGATGCTGTCCATGCCCGCGCCCAGCAGCAGCAGGTCATGCCCCTGCAAGGCGATCTCGGCCAGCCTGCCGCGTGCTGCCGGCTCGACCAGCGTAAACCCCTGGTACAGCCCCATGCCGCGCACGTTGCGGATCATGCTCGGAAAGCGGCCCTGTAAGGCGCGCAGCCCGGCGGCAAGCTGCACCCCGCCGCGCGCAGCCTTCTCTACCAGACCCTCGTCTTCGACGACGCGCCACTCCCGGCAGAAGCGGACCATGTCGGCCAGCCCGCCGCCCCAGGTGCTGTCCAAGACGCCGATGTCGGGCAAAGGCTCGCGCATGAACAACGCGCCCACAGCGAACTTCTTGCCCACCGCCACGGCTTGCGGCGGGTATGGTAAATGGAACTGATCAATCGCGAACAGGGTTCCCGTCGGCCCCGCCGACGTCTGAACCTCGTCCACGCCCAGGCCGATGTCGTATTTGTGCGCCAGCCGGGACAGCCCCTGGAACCACGCGGGCTGGGCGACCCGCTGGCCGCCCGCGCCCTGGATCGGCTCGACGATGATGCCGACGATCTCCTCGCCCATCTGCGAAAGGATGTTCTCGATCAGGTCCAGGCTCTGCCGGGTGCGGGCGTCGTTCTCTTCCGGCGGCGCGTCGTTGTCCACGGCGGGAAACGGCGCTTTGATGTTGCCGGACGCAGCCAGGCCGTGAAAGTCCTGAGTGGCGATGGGGTCCAGCGTCTGCGTCACCTGCAAGGCGTAAACGGTGCGCCCGTGGAACGCCTGATCGAAATACAAAAAGCGGCGGGGGGCCGACCCCAGCGGGCTGCCGCGCTTCGACTGCTTGGCATTGTGCCGCGACAGCAGATACTTGAGCATGTTCTCGACGGCTTCCGCGCCTGAATTGACGGCGTAGACCTCGCGCGTCTCCAAGCCCTGCATGGCCTGGGGGGCCAGCCGGTACAGCAGGCGGTAATAGTCGAGGCATTCGGGCGTTAGAAAATCGGGGTTGGCGACTTTGTTGTTGGCGGCGCGGGCCAGCCTCCGAAGGTAGTCCGGCTCCTGAAGCCCCGCGTGGTTGTGGCCGATCAGCTTCGAGCCATAGTAGCCCGCCCAGTCGAACAGCCGCTGCCCGTCCACGGTTGCCAAATACATCCCTTCGCAGCGCTCCAGGTCCACGACGAACGGCCAGGGATGGTAGATGACATAGCGCTGCATCTCCGCGATCATCTCCCGGCTGCGCGGGCCGGGGTAACGAGGGGCTGCGTCCATGCCCTTATTATGCCATACTTGCCCCTACAGGCGAACAGCAAATCTCCCGATACTGTTTCCTATGAGGACATTCGGCACAAAACGCAAGACGGACGGACACCGGGACAGCCAGGGAGAGGGGACACTCACGGGGCGGCTGGTCATCGTCACGGGAGCGTCCAGCGGCATCGGCTACGGCGCGACGCGGCGGCTGGCGCAGATGGAGGGCGCGCGCGTGGTCGCCGTCGCCCGCCGCCGCGTCTTCCGCATCGAGGCGCTGGCGGCCCAGGTGCGCGAGCAAACCGGCGAGGACCGCATCTTCCCGCTGACGACCGACATGGCGGACCGGGCGCAGGCCGAGGCCGTCGTGCGGCAGGTGGAAGAGCAGTTCGGGCGGCTGGACGGCTTCGTCCACGCCGTCAACCGCGCCCTGAAGCTGGGCGCCTTGGAGGTCAGCGACCACGAGTTCGACCTGACCATGCAGGTAAACGTCAAAAGCGCCCTGTACGGCGTCCAGGCCGTCGCCCCCGCCCTGCGCCGATTGGGCGCGGGCGGGATCGTCATTTACAACCCGACGCCGCGCGAGACGGCGGAGTTCGTCGCCTCCGAGGCCGTCTACACCGCCGCCGCGCACGCCCTGTCCGCGCTGACGGCGGGCTGGACGCGGCAGCTCGACGGCTCCGGCGTCAGCGTCCGCGAGGTCGCGCCCTCCCCCGACGGCGAGGGGATGGACACGCTGCCGGGCCGCGCCGGGGCTGCCCACGACGCCCTGCTGATCGCGGCCTTGCGCGAGGCGCTTGCCCCGCAGGCGGCGGCCCGTCCGGTCCCGCCAAGGACGCCGCTGCTGTCCTTCCTGCAACCGCAGGAGCCGCGACCGCCGCAGGAAAGCCGCCCGCCCCAGGAGCCGCGACAGCCGCAGATCCTGCGCTCGCACGGCGGACTGGTGCTGAAGGAGTTTTAGGCGCAGGAGCACACGAAGCGGAGGTGCAAACGACAGAGGGGGGCCAGCCTTGTGTTCGCCCTTCCTGGCAGTCTCTTCCTTTGCCGCATAAATGAACATTCCCGCCGCCTCCTGCGTCTGTCTCCCAGCGGGGGCCAATTGCCCTCCCCGCCCCCAGGAGAAGACAATGAAGAAACTTTTACCGGCCGCTTTGGCCGCCGTCACGCTCGGCCTCACCGCCGCCGTCGCCGTCCCTACGCTCGCCAAGCCCGCGCCCGGTGCGGCCAGAACGGGCGGCCAGCATGGCCAGGGGATGAAGAAGCTCGCTGACTACCTGGGCCTCACTGACGCGCAGAAGGCGCAGATGAAGCCGATCCTCCAGGGCGCCCGGCAGCAGGCAAAGGCGATCAAAGAGAACACGTCGCTGACGCCCGCCGCCAAGCAGGCCAAGATGAAGGATTTGCGCAAGAGCACGAACCAGCAGATGATGGGCGTCCTGACCCCGGCGCAGCGCGAGAAGCTGAAGGACCTGCGCCAGATGCAGCACGCCGGCGCATAAGGCGGCATTCAGAAAAGAAGGAGGGGCAGGGAAACCCTGCCCCTCCGCCCATAAAGGGTCTAGCAACACATTGGGCGACTAAAGTCGCGGCAACAAAAGCATAAAACCTGCCTTCGCAGGTTCGGAGCAGACTGTCTGCATTAGTCCACGGAGGTTGAGGCTTGAGTGGGTGAGGCTTGAGTGGGGTGACTTTGTGCCTTTGTTGCTGCGGTTTTAACCACCCACACCGGCCTTTATTGGGACCTTTTAGCGATAATCCGGGTGGATGTCGTCCAGCGCAGGAAACTCGCGCCGGTACGCCCGCAGAGCCTCCCGATCCAGACGCGCCGATAGGCTTCCTTCCTCCACCCCGCCGTCCGCCAGTGCCTCCCCGCGCGGGCCGAAGATCAGGCTCCGGCCTGGATAGTGCAGGTGGGGGTCATTCCCGCAGCGGTTCACGCCGACCACATACGCCTGGTTCTCGATAGCCCTTGCCTTGAGCAGCGTTATCCAGTGGTCCACACGCGCCTGGGGCCAGTTGGCGATGACGCAGAAGACTTCGGCCCCCAGCCGGGCGGCGCGGCGGAAGACTTCCGGGAAGCGCAGGTCGTAGCAGATGAGCGGCGCGACCCTGAAGCCTTGCCAGTCGAACAGGACTACGTCAGAGCCGCGCCCATAGTGCCGCGTCTCCAGGCCAAAAGAGAACGGGTGCATCTTGGTGTAGCGCGCGGCTTCCTCCCCGTCCAGCCCGAAGAAGACGGCCTCGTTGCGCCCCGCCCCGTCCGCGCCGGTCGTCACGACCCCGCCCAGCAGCCCGATCTGATACTCTGCCGCCTGCGTTGCCAGGAATGCTTCGGTTTCCACGGCGGACGTTTCCGTGATCTCGGCGACGTTCATGCTGAACCCCGTCGCCCACATTTCGGGAAGAACCACCAGCGTCCCCCGTTCGGGCGGGTCGGCGGCCAATAGGGCAGCCAGCTTCGCGTGATTGGCCTCTTTGTCCTCCCAAACCGTGTCGAGCTGCACCCCAGTGACGTTCATCTCAGCCTCCCATCAGTTCCCAATTATCGCCTTCAAGCCGCGCACGAGCCGCCCCACCCCCTCCGCCGCCATTGCCTGCGGCAAGGCGCCGTAAGAAACGCGCAGGGAGCAGGCGTCCGCAACGCCAAAGTCCGTGCCGGGCAGAACGGCGACGCCGTGCTCCTTGACCAGCCGCTCGATCACGGTCATCGGGTGCCCATCCATGTGCAGGCACAGGAACAGGTAAATGGCCCCCTCGGACGGCGACACGTCGCACCGCCCGCGCAAGGCTTCCAGTTCCCGCAGGAAGATCGCGCGTGTCGCCGCCAGTTCCGCCAGGCGCGGCGCGCGGAAGGCCGCGCCCGCGTCCAGCGCCCCCAGCGCGGCGAACTGCGAGATGACGGGCGGGCAGATGGCGTTCGTTTCCTGCGCCTTCTTGACGGCCTCGTTCAGATGGACGGGGATGACCAGGGACCCGATGCGCCAACTCGCGAAGCCATACGTCTTCGACAGCGTGTGCAGCGTGATCGTATGCCCCTCGCTGCCCGGTATGCTGCCCGGCGAGAAGTGCCGCGCCGAGCCGTAGACGAAATACTCATACGCCTCATCGCAGATGTGATAGATCCCGCGCTCCCGGCACAGCGCGTTGGTCGCCCGCAGGGACGCCTCGGAAAAGACCACGCCCGTCGGGTTGTTCGGCGAGACCGTCAGGATCGCCCTCGTGCGCGGCGTGATGGCCGCTTCCAATGCGCCCAGACGCAGGCGGTACTGGCTGTCCGTCGGGACCAAGACGGGCCGGCAGTTCGCCATCGTGACGGCCATCTCGTGGTTGAAGTAGTACGGAGTCGGCAGGATGATCTCGTCGCCCGGATCGGCGACCGCAAGCACGGCGTTCAAAAAGCCCATGTTGCTGCCCGCCGTGACCACCACGCGGCTGTCTTCCCCGATCCGAAACCCATTCTCGCTTTCGAGTTTCGCCCGGAAGGCGTCTATCAGGGCGGGGATGCCCGACTCGGACTTGTACTTGTGGTTTTCGGGGTCCTGGAAGAACCGCTCCACCCCCGCCCGCGCCTCGTCCGGCGGCCCGTAATGCACCACCCCCTGCCCCAGAGAGATCGTGCCGGGATGCTCCCGCACGAGCGCGTTGACGCTGGGAATATGCGACGGCGTCACCGCCTTCATGCGGCGGCTTTCGTGAAGTTCTGTCAAAGCTTACTCTGCCTGTCTACTCACCCGCGCCTGCTTCTTGGAGCAGCTTGATAATTGCCTCAGTCTGCTGGCTGATCTTGTGCCACCAGCGCTTTTCCATGTCTCTCGCAACGGCCATCGCGTTCAGCCTGCCTCTTGCCTCGCGATTGAGGTCTGCGCCACGTCGTATCAGCAGATCAACCGTGTCCACGCGGCCGTTCATAATGGCTAACGCAAGCCCTGTGGTTCCCTGGATGTCTTCCTCTGTGACAACGGCCTCAATGTCCGCGCCCGCGTCAAGCAGCAAGGCAACACATTCCGTTTGTCCTGCAACAGCAGCCTCGTGAAACGCTGTCCATCCAGAGATTGACCGCGCATCGGGATCAATCCCAGACACAAGCAGATCCTTCAGACCTTCCACATTTCCTGAGTGAGCAAAGGAATGAAAGTGAGCAAAGGAATGAAGTGGTGGAAGACGTTCTAAAACAGGCGTGGATGTTTTCATGGAAGTAGACAGGTTGGCGAACTCTACAAGTGTGTCCGCTCCTCGAACGGCCAAGTGGGGAGCGGTTCGCGGGCGGCGACCCTGGCACCCAGGAGGCAGGCCGTCACCATGTCACGGGTTTTGTCGCGAGTATGTTGCCGCTGGCGTCCGTTAAGGGCAGGAAGCGCCACTTGCTCACCGACACGCTCGGGCTTCTTTGGGCCAGACAGGTCACTTCGGCGAACACGTCCGATCAAGCGGGCTTCCGTCTGGCCTTCTTGAGTGTGCTCTCGTGTCTCAGCCGCGTGGTTCGTGTCTTCGCAGACCAGGGCTATCGTGCCAGGGCTATCGTGGTCTGCCCGCTTGGCTGGTCAGCGTCACGGGCGGGCACTGCGTCTTGGAGATCGTGCGCGCTTGTGCCGGCCAGAAGGGGTTCGCGGTTCAGCCCAAGCGCTGGATCGTGGAGCGGACGATCAGTTGGCTGAACTGGTCACTGGCTGAACTGGTCACGGCGCTTGTCTAAGGACTATGAGCAGACCACCAGTAGCAGCGAGGCTTGGCTCGATGTCAGTGCGATCCGCTGTGTCCTCCGAAAGATGGAGCCGTAGCCCAGGTTTTTACACAGGTTCTAACGAGCAGATCGCGCTGACGCTTGAGGCCGGGGTTCTGGTCAACGTGATCGCCGAGGGTGCGCTGGGTCTGCTCGATCTGCTGGTCCAGGACGGCCAGGACCACCTCGATGGAGGGGCGGACGGCGGGGGCGCTGACGTCGAGGCGGTTCTTCTCCATCTGGCGCATCTGGCCCAGCGTTTCCAGGCGGCGCACGAGCGCTTGCCGCTCCCTGGCTTCGGGGGCGGGGGGCGCTCAGGTGGGCGGCTGGTGCAGGAAACAGAAGCGGGCGATGAGGATGGCGCCGGCACCATGCTATTATACTAGGGGCGGCCCCCATCCGAATAGCCCGACCCTGATGGGCCGGGCTGAGTTATGCAGGAGGTTTGACGAAGAAGCAAATCGGCGCCGCTCGCAACGGCCTCATTTCACGGCTCACCCGCCGTCCTCATATGTCCCCCTCGAACACTTCCGCCGCTGCCCCCGTCATGTAGACACGGTTGTCGGCTTCTGACCACTCTATGTCCAAATCCCCGCCGGGCAGATGGACTAACACGCGGCGGCCTGTCTTGCCGTTGAGGACGCAGGCGACCGTCGCGGCGCTGGCCCCCGTGCCGCAGGCCAGGGTCTCGCCTGCGCCGCGCTCCCAGACGCGGAAGACGATCTCGCGGTCGGACAGGACTTCGATGAACTCGGTGTTGATCCGGCGCGGGAAAACGGGGTGGCTTTCGACTATGGGGCCGATGGTCTCGATGGGGTAGCTCTTCACGTCGTCCACGAAGGTGACGGCGTGGGGGTTTCCCATCGAGACGGCGGTGACGGGAAGGGTCTGCCCGCCCAGGTCGAGGGGCACGTTGACGACCGGCGCGTCGCCGTCGCCCAGCGTGGTCGGGACGTCGGACGGCTTCAGGACCGGTTCGCCCATGTCCACGCGCACGGCGGCGGCCTTGCCGTCCGGCCCGGCCTGGACTTGCAGGTGCAGCAGGCCCGCGCCGGTCTCGACCGGAATCAGGGTTTCGCCGCGCGTCAGGCCCCGGTCGTAAAGGAACTTGGCGAAGCAGCGGATGCCGTTGCCGCACATCTCGGCCTCGGAGCCGTCGGGGTTGAACATCCGCATGGCGAAGGGCGCGTCCCGGCCCGGCAGCAGGGCGATGACGCCGTCGCCGCCGACGCCGAATTTGCGGTCACAGAGGGAGACGGCCCGGCGCTGGGCTTCCGCCAGCCGCGCATCGCCGTCTTGGCCGAGGCAATTGACCATCACGAAGTCATTGCCGATGCCGTGCATTTTCGTAAAGTGCATACCGTTATTACCGTAGGGGCGCGACTCATCGCGCCCTTTCGCCCCGCGCCGCTTGGCTTTGCCCCGCGTCGCTTGGCCCCGAATGGGAACATTTTCGGAGAAGAGGGCGCGATGAATCGCGCCCCTACGTCTTAGGAGATCGGCTCCACCGCAGCCGCTTCCGGCGTCGCCGGGGCAGGAGACGGGTTCGGCGTCTGCACCGTCACGGTGGCGTCCGGGTGGGTCGCCCCGGCGGGCGCGACCGGCGGCGCGGTGGGGCTGGACGCGGGCTGGGCGGTCACGCCCGCCTCGCGCATGGCTTCCGTGTAGAGGTTCTGGAGGGGGCGCATGGGGACGATGCTGGTGACGGCGTGCTTGTAGACAAGCTGGGTGGGCTTGCCGGGGCTGTCCAGCAGGATCGTGTAGGGGTCGAAGCCGCGCACGTTGCCGCGAAGCTGAACGCCGCCGATGAGGTAGATCATCACGCCGATGTTCTCTTTGCGGACCTGGTTGAGAAACGTGTCTTGAAGGTTAAGCTGCGGTTTGTTCATTGCGAAGCGGTGTCCCCTTTGTGTGTGCGAAAATCTCGTCGGTGAGCTGTTCAGCGGATTTGCCGTCGGCTAGGACCCAATGTATGCGCGCGTCGCCGCGAAACCAAATGAGCTGACGCCGGGCAAACCGGCGCGTGTCCTGCTTCATGGCGGCGACGGCCGCGTCCAGGCTCACCTCGCCGGATAAGTAAGCCGTCATGTGGCGGTAGCCGAGCGACTGCATAGGCTTCAGCGCGGCGGAGCAGCCACGCGCGAGCAGGCCCCGTACCTCGTCAAGCAGACCCGCCGCAAGCATCCCGTCCACGCGGTCGTCAATCCGCCGGTACAGCAGAGCACGATCGGCAAAATCCAGGCCGAACAGCCGCGGCTGTTCCTTTGGCTGCCGGGCGCGGTTCTCGGCGTGCAGCTCGGTCAGCGTCCGGCCCATGCCCTCATAAACTTCCAGGGCGCGAATCTGCCGCCCGATGTCGTTGACATGCAGCCGCGCCGCCGTTTCGGGGTCCACCCGCGCCACTTCGGCCAGCAGGGCGGCGTGACCGTTCGTGAGGGCAAATTCGCGCCACCGCGCGCGCGCGGCCTCATCCGGCGGGGCGACGGGGATGTCTAAAACAGTCGTCAGCGCACGGACATACAGCCCAGTGCCGCCGACGAGGAGCGGGATTCGTCCGCGTGCGGCAATCGTACCGCAAGCGTCCTCCCCCAGCCGCTGGTAGTCCGCCAGCGTCCATTCTTGATCAGGATCGGCGACGTTGATGGCATGGAAAGTGGCCTGCCGCTGCTCTTCGGGCGTGGGCTTGGCCGTGCCGATGTCCATATGGCGATAGATCTGCATCGAGTCGGCGGAAACGATCTCCGCGCCCAGCCAGGCGGCGAGTTGGATGCCGACTGCTGTTTTGCCCGACGCCGTCGGCCCGACCAGCGCGATTCGATTGCGGAAGTCCCCTGGCGCCTGCCCTGTCACGGCCCTAGTATAGCACTATCGCCGCCCCTTGTGCAAGGCATCTCACACCGCCTTCGCCAGCGCCGCGTCTATCTCCGCGCCGTCCGGCTCGGTCAACATCGTGTCGCCGATCCAAACAGTCGGCGTCACTTCCCGCCCCGTCCATTCGATGACCTGCTTGCGTGCGGCCTCGTTTTCCGTGATGTCTACTTCGTCCCAGATCATCCCGCGCTGGCGCAGAAAGTAGGCCGCGCGGCCGACATCCGGGCAGCCCGGTCGGGTATACATGGTGATCTTTGGCTGGCTCATTGATGCAATTCCACTAGTTTGTTCGCGATAACGTCCGCCCCGTTAATGGGAAAGACGCCGGGGTCGGGCCGGGCCGATAAAGCCTCTTGAAGAGCGCCGCCCCATTCCCCGGCAAAGAAGGCCGCTTCGGGAATTTCGATCCCGCCGCCCCATGCCTTCATACCCACAACCAGCGCTTCATGCTCAATAAAGCCGTGGCGGGGCAAGTAAATCAGCGGGACGGAGTTGGCGATGCACTCGGTCAGCGTCCCATAGCCGGCTTTAGAGACCACGGCATCTACGGATGCGGCCACGTCGGCATAGCGCCAGCGGCGGGCGTCGAAAGCGCGGACGTTGGCGACCGGCTGCGGCAGGGGACGGTCCAGAAGAAACACCCAGTCCGTCCACTGTTCCAGCGCGGGCCAGCGGATGTCCAGCCCCCAGCCGCCCAAATACAGCAGCGCGACGTGCTTGCCGGCAGGGATGCCCAAAACCTCCGTCAAGGCTTCACGCCTCGGCTGTCCCCGGCGGGCAACCAGTGGAACGCGCTCGACGGTGGGAAACACGTCGCCGACGGTCGGGACGCTTAACGGCGTGAGGCAGGCGACGGTCGCGGCGGCATACTCGGAAGCCATCTGCCGGAGCAGCGCGGCATCGGCATCTGTTTCGACATATTCGGCATAAATGTCATGCCAGGTGAAGTTGGCGACAGCGACGCCGGGCACACCTGCCTCGCGCGCGGCATGAAGGGGAAAGGAAGGGACGTCGGAAGCGACGCAGCGGACGCCGCTTTGGCGCAGGAACGCGACCTCGTCCCCCAACCGCGCGGCGTTGCGGCGGGAAATCTCGCCGTAGCGGGCCAGCGTCTCGCGCCGCAGCACGGAGACGCTGTCGCTTTGCAGGCAGCCGCAGTCATACTCGGCAGCCACATACGCGAAGCCACGTCCCGGAACCTCCTCGCGGAAGAGGCTTTCCGGGGCCGTCGTCTTGAGGATCAGGGGCAGGTCCGGCGGCAGCGCCCGGAGCACCTGCGTGGTGCGGATCGCGTGGCCGAAGCCGTGCCCCGTGATGTAGTAGCAGAGCATAGGAGCCCCCCGGCCCCCAATAATGGGGGAGCAGAAGAAGACAATCCTTTCTGGTTCCCCCAGAATTGGGGGCTAGGGGGTTTATGCCAACTTCAGCACCAGCGTCTGCACTGAACAGGGGGGCAGGGTCAGCGCCAGCGTGTCGCCCTGCGCCTCCACTGGCATTTCCGTGACGCCGACGGCATCCGGCTGCTCGGCGCTGTTGTGGGCGTTCGCCGCGCCGGCCATCGTGTGCAGGCGGCCGCCATGCAGGGAGCCGTCACGAACAGTCAGCGTGACTTCCTGCGCCTGGTCCGGCTGCCGGTTGCTGAGGCTGACGATGAGCCGGCCGTCTTTCTTGGAGGCTGAGGCGGAGAGCAGCGCCATGCTGTCCGTGTGCGGCCTCCCGCCGTGGATGTTCGTGACCGGCCCGATCTCGCGCGCCGGGGCGTCCCCGATCTCCGCCCGAACCGCCTGCGCGCCGCGATGGGGGGCGTACAGGGCGAACAAGTGGTAGGTCGGCGTCAGCCACATCGTCTCGCCCTTCGTCTGCACCAGGGCTTGCAGGACGTTGACGATCTGGGCGATGTTGGCGGTCGAGACGCGGTCGCACCACTTGTGGAAGACGTCCAGGACGCCCGCACCGACGACGGCGTCGCGGATCGTGCTGGGCGCTTCGTAGTCCGTGGTCGTGACGGCTTCGGGGTGCCAGATGCCCCACTCATCGAAGGCGATGCCGACCTTCTTTGGGCGATGAGACGTAAAAAAGCGCAGGATCTCGTCGGTGAACCTGATGTCGTCTTCCACCGTCGCCGCCGCGTGCAGGGAGTTGTAGTAATCTTCCTCGCTGAAGGTGAGGGCGGGGCCGTTGGCCCAATACTGGTGGACGGAAACGTGGTCCAGCAGGCCCAGGTGGTTCCGCAGGGTCTCGACCAGCTTCATGTTCCAATCGCGGTTGTTCAGGCCGCAGGCGACCAGCTCAACCGAGCGGTCCGCCATCTTCAGGAACGTCCCGAACCGCTTGAACTCTTTGGCGTAGCTTTCGGCGTCGTAGTTGCCGCCGCAGCCCCAGTTCTCGTTGCCGACGCCCCAGAACTTGACATTCATCGGGTCGGGATGGCCGTTCGCAGCCCGCTCGCGGGCCAGGGTCGTGTCCGCTGTGCCGTTGCAGTAGACCACCCAGTCCGCCAGCTCCTGCGCCGACCCCGACCCGACGTTGCCGGCGAGATAAGGGTCTGCCCCAATCGCCCGGCAGAGGGCGATGAACTCGTGCGTCCCCAGCGTGTTGTCTTCCACGACGTTCAGGCCGCAGCTTTCGGCCCAGGTGCGGGGGCGGGCCTCAGCCGGTCCGATGCCGTCGCGCCAGTGGTACGAGTCGGCGAAGCAGCCACCCGGCCAGCGCAGTTGGGGGATGCCGACGGCTTTCAGCGCCTCAATGATGTCCGTGCGGAAGCCGCCCTGGTTGGGGATGGGCGAGTCCGGGCCGACCCACAGGCCGTCATAGCAGCAGCGGCCTAAATGCTCGGCGAAATGACCGTGGACATACGGGGAAATGGTGCCGAGCGTTTCGGCGGCATGGATGGTGAGTTGGGACACGAGTGACTAATCCTCTTTGGGTGTGCGATGTACGAGGGTGGCGGTCGCCTGATCGAGCGGGCGAATGGTCATCTGGTCAATGTTGACATGGGCGGGCCGGGTGACGGCCCAGGTGATCGCCTCGGCCACGTCGTCCGCCGTCAGCGGCGTCATGCCTTGATAGGGCTTCGTCGCCCGCTCGGCATCGCCGCCGAAGCGAACCAGGCTGAACTCGGTCTCGACCAGGCCCGGCGCGATCTCGGTCACACGAATGGGCTTGCCGAGCAGTTCCAGTCTTAACGTCTCGGCCACGGCCCGCTCGGCGTGCTTGGCCGCCGTGTAGCCCGCGCCGCCGGGGTAGACCTCGAAGCCCGCGATGCTGCCGATGACGACGATGTGTCCCTGCCCAGACGCTTCGAGCTTGGGCAGCAGCGTCCGGGTCATCCGCATCGTCCCCAGCACGTTCGACTCGAACATCGTCCGCCACTTCTCGTCTTCGGCCTCAGCGACGGGTTCCAATCCCAATGCGCCGCCCGCATTGTTGACCAGCACATTGACGGCGGGGACTTGTTCGCAGAACGCGGCGACGCTGGCCGCATCCGTCACGTCCAGCGCAATGGCTTTCGCCCCCAATGGTTCGGCCACAGCCTGCAACTTGTCCATGCGCCTCGCGCCGAGGACAAGGTCATAGCCCGCCTGAGCCAGATGTTTGGCCGTCGCCGCCCCGATGCCGCTGCTCGCGCCGGTGATGACGGCGAGTGGTTTGTTGGTCATGTAATGCCTTTCGAGAACATATGAGAGGAACCCATCCCGCCTCGCAAGCTCGGCACCCTTCCCTGTTAGGGAAGGGCTGCGGGATGGTTACGAGGGCTTCGGTTCCTAAAACCCGTCCTGCAAATAGCAAATGCTCGGTGGCAGCAGACGCGACAGGAGTTGATACTGGGCCTCATCGGTGACAGACAACCGCCCCGCCACGCGGAGCAGGTCCAGAGAAGGCTGGCCCCAATATGCCTGAGACAGCGCCTGGATGTCGAGCGAGACGCCCGGCGCGTCCTGCGTGGCCTCCGCTGTCACTTGACCGGCTTCAGCGGTAACGGCAAACGTCTGGTTGTTCCACTCGCACGAACCGTCCGAAACTTGCAGGAGGACACGGCCTGTCATGGTCGGGTCGGGCGTCAGAGCGGCGAAGGCCGGGGCGACATCCACGACCCGGCCCATGAACAGAGGGCCGATGGCCGTGTGCAGGTCATGGTGCATCACATGGAGCGGCAGCGGGTCGGCGGTGGGGGCGGAGAACTCCACCTTCTGCACCTGCGTTCCGTAGTAGTGCAGAACCGACAGCAGGCCGCGATAGGCGGCGGGCGTGTTCGCGAAGAACTCGCCGACGTGTCCCGTCTCGCCGCCGTGCGGGTAGCGGAACGTCAGGTAGCCTTCGGCCTGGTCGGTTTCGGGATCGTGGTAGATCTGGACGTAGGTGGTCCGGTTGTCGTGATGCTTCAGAGCGCGCTCCCAGAAGTCCGGCTTGGCATCCATCCGCGTCGCCATGCCGCGATGCCGGCGCGCAAAGGCGTCGTAAACAGGCCGAACGACTTCCAGGGCGTCGGGGCCGTCATAACAGCGGACGTGCTTGCCGCCGGGCGAGGCGCGGATTTCCGATGTGGGGACAGTGTAACGGCGCTTCTCCCCCACCCACTCCCAGCCGTGACGGCGGTAGAAGGCGTAGGCGAACGGGTACAGGCCGCTCGTCCACTGCCCCGCCTCGCGCATCCGGTACAGCGATTCGGACAGCAGGCGGGCGACATGGCCGCGCCCGCGATGCTCGGCGGCGCAGGCGACGCCGGCGATTCCGCCCATCGGTAGGTCGGTCTGCCCCCAGATGAGATGGAGGTCGTGGATCGTCGCCGCCGCGACCAGGCGCGGCCCGTCGAACACGCCCAGCGTCGTGCTGACGCGGTCTTTGCCTTCCTCCGGCTCCGGCGCCGTGGGGCGGCTGCCCCCGGCGAAGGCTTCCGACATCAACAAAGACAGGGAAAGGTCGTCATCCGGCGTCAAGACGCGCAGTTCCGTCGTCATAGGGTGTTGGCCTTACTTCTTGTCCACGCGCTCGCGCAGGCCGAAGATGATGCTGCGCTTGCCGAACGCGGGCTTCACGATGTGGTGATGAATCAGTTGGGCAAGCGAGTGATCAAGGGTCGCCGGTTCCAGCCCCGTGACCTCTAAGATGCTCCTCCTGGACCGCCAGTAATACTTGTCATCCGCAAGGGCATGAACGATCTGTTGCTGTTCCCGGCTCAAGGAGTATGCCGGGTATCCTGTTCCTGTGTCACTCTCTCTGTTCAACTGCCAGCCTCCGTCAGTCATGTGTGGGCTTGTCATGGTCTTCCTCCGGTGATGCTCCCATATGGAGAACGACTGCCTCGGTAAGTTCCGGGGCGGCTTCGGCAGCCAGGTCCCGCAGCTTGTCAAGCTCAAACTCGGCCTCGACGCCTTTGTATTTGACCTTTGCCAGCCTCTCAATAAGCGCTTCAAAGCTCTTGAACAGGGCCGGTATCTGCCGCGTGAGGGCCTGCCGGAACAGCAGCGAGAGATACAGCACGACGAGGGGCCAGCTCGTCAGCACCTGGATCGTTTTGAGGATCTCATCTCAGAGTTTATACCCGCCTTCCATAGCCGAACCTCCTGTTTGATATTCCCGTTACACCTTCACCGCCCGCGCGCCCTGGGCAGCGCGGCAGGCGTAGACGTGGGCCTCGTGGCCGGTCTTTTCTCCATACTGCGCGGCCAGGTCGCGGCAGAACTGTGGGACGGCCTCGGCATGGACCAGGTTGACGGTGCAGCCGCCCCAGCCGCCGCCGGTCAGCTTTGCGCCGATGCAGCCGGGCAGGTGGTCGGCGAGGGCGACCAGCAGGTCAATTTCGGGCGTCGAGTTTTGGAACAGGTCGCGGCAGGAGGCGTGGCCCTCCGCCAGAAGCTCGCCCATGCGCGCCTCATTGCCCTTCTGCGCCGCCTCGCGCATGGCGAGAACGCGCTTGTCTTCGGTCAGGACGTGCTGCGCGCGCTTGCGCTGGTTGTCGGGAAGCTCATTCTCGCGCGCCATGAACTCCTCCCAGGTGACTTCGCGCAGGAGCCGCTTGCCAAAGTGCGCGGCGGCGGCCATGCACTCGGCGTGGCGCGTGGCATAATCGCCGGAAGTCAGGGCGTGCTTGACGTTGGAGTCGCAGACGACGATGGCGATGTCGTCGCGGCCCATCTTGACGGCGGAATGCTCCAGCGTCAGGCAGTCCAGAAACAGCAGGCCGTCTTGGACGCCGAACACAGACGAAAACTGGTCCAGGATGCCGCAGGGAACGCCCACGAACTCGTTTTCCGCGCGCTGGCAGAGCCGCGCGATCTGCATCGGGTCACGGTCGAAGGGGAACACCTGCTGTAAGAAAAATGCCGTCGCCACTTCCAGCGCCGCCGACGATGACAGCCCCGCCCCGCCCGGCACGTCGCTGTGGATGATGGCATTAAATCCACCGACGGGCACGCCGTCCCGCTGCAACTGCTGGACGACGCCCAGCACATAGCTGGCCCACGAGTTGTGCGGGTCGGCCTGGAGGTCCTTCGCCGAAAACGAGGCGTCCCGCCGGAAGTCGGCGGCGTGCAGGCTGATCGTGTCGTTGCCGGTCGGCGACCCGGCCACGACCGTGCCCTTGTCCAAGGCGGCGGGCAGGACAAAGCCGCCGTTATAGTCCGTGTGGTTGCCCATGATCTCGACCCGCCCCGGCGCCAGCGCGGCGGCCCTGGGCGCGGCCCCAAATCGCCGCGTGTAGGCCACGACCGCGTTGTCTACGAGTGCCATTATTTCATCCTCTTCAATTTGGCTGCGACGCAGACCGGCTAGGCCGCGTCATAGGCCGTCAAGAACTCTTCGCGCGAAATGCCGCTCTGCGTCAGAATGGTTCGCAGGGTAGAGCCTTTGATGAGCCGGTGATTGGGCAACGTCAGCGGAGTTTTGCTCCCGTCCTCATTTGGACGCTCCAGCGCCAGATGATTGCCTTCCCGCACCAGCCCGAAGCCCAGAGCCGCGAACGCCTTCAACACCTTCTCGCGCGGCGCATCGGCAGGAAAACGAGGCATCAGGCGGCGATCCCCAGTTCTGCAACGAAGGCTTCCAGGACAGGAGTCTCGTTTTCAACAACACCCGGCCCGAACGTCTCAATGTGGAAGGCAATGGCGGACTTGACATCGGCCAGCGCCTCCTCATAAGTGTCGCCTTCGCCGACCACGACGCCAGCGATGCCGAGCGGATAAGCCACATACCCGTCGCTGTGCCGCTCGACAACAATCTTAACTTGCTTCACCGTCTGAGCCTCCCTTATCATTGCCGCCCCGATTTTGTTGCCAGGCTCAACGCAAACCTGACTTCGCCGCGAACATTTGCGTCATTGCTGGGTTAGAACCGTGTTGTTGACAAAGCTGATAGCCTTGCTCTACCAGTTCTTTATATTGCTCAGGCTGTGCATCTGTGGCCTGGGCGAAATAGTCCTCCACAATCCGCCTTCCGTTCCTCGCATCGCCGGTGTTGAAGTATAGGTTGGCTAGGGTCAGCCATATTTGTGGACTGAACGCATAACTTCTCATCATGCCAACGACCGCTTCATACTCCTGAATTGCCCGGCTGTTATTACCCCTGTTCAAATAGCTCATTGCAAGTGCCGCCACAATGTCCACATTGTACGGCTCGTACTGCTTCGCCATTGTGAAGTAGTAACCCGCGTCTTCATGCTTCCCCTGTTGTCCCTCGCCAATGCCTGCTTGGTAAGCCATGCGCGCGATTATTGGGCTGTAGTGCGTTGCTTCGTCCGGGTTGTCTGCTAGATAATCGGCCAAGTTATCCGCAATGCTAGCGAAGGAAAATGCGCCGCTACTTAACTCGCTGACCATGCTCTCCGCAGACATAGGCAGTGGCAAGTTCGGAATCTGAAACTCCTGGTAGAACTCATCGATCATTTGGATCATTGGCATTGTGTTTGACATTGGTAAACCCGAGTCTTGGGTTGAAAGTCTTTGATTATGTTTGATTATGCAGGCAGGTAGCCTGCCTGACACAAATTAAAGTGGAGCATCTTGAGTTTGAGCGTACTCCACAACCCCTGCCAGGAACGT
>JAABUU010001908.1_pt1 | contig 32167 bp, 26 predicted proteins | sample 5559301 | NCBI WGS metagenome assembly JAABUU01 (sample SAMN10711884, study PRJNA513360) | rock metagenome | isolation source: Antarctica rocks | place: Antarctica: Victoria Land, Richard Nunatak white
ATGTAGATAGATGAGCATGTAGATAGATGAGCATGTAGATAGATGAGCATGTAGATAGATGAGCATGTAGATAGATGAGCATGTAGATAGATGAGCATGTAGATAGATGAGCATGTAGATAGATGAGCATGTAGATAGATGAGTAGAGTGATACTAGATTTATAAAATCATTGTTTAATCATTAGCTCTGAAATAACGCTTATTCTATTGAAACATTTACAGCAGTTCAACGTAGTGATATTGCTACTGTTCATTAACAGTTTGCAGCGTTCAATGCTTATATTTATAAGAACGTAGTTGATTATTTACTATTCACTCAAAAGTAACACTCGTTTTATTAAAGTGTTTACGAGATTTTTACGTAGTATGTTTACTACGATTCATTGACAGTTCATGACATTTAATGCTTATGCTTTTAATTATATAATTAATATCTTACTATTTACTGATTTACAACTATCAACTCAATAAAACTACGATTGTTACTAGTTAATCATACAATAACTGTAAATACTTTCTGTGTTGCTTTGCTAAAATACTTAGCGAGTGTCTGATGTAGTGTTAGCTTTGATTGAGACAGCGTGTTGCTTCGCGACGTCGCACTCAAGTCAATAAAAGAACTAGAAGAATTTATTTAGCACTGAGCTAAATCTAGCAGTGAAACAGCTCTATAGAGCTGAAAATTCACATTTCATATTTTATTGCTATCAACGTGTAATTCTTCAACATATCAGCAAAACGATGACAGTCATTTCTCTCACTCTCTCTATATTCTTCATATCTTCTGAAGATATAGAACTTTCACTGAAAGAGTGCATAATGCTTGCTCATGCTCATTGAAACAAGACTTCAGCAGTCAATGAAAATTCTTTTCAAGCAAAACTCGCTCGTCAATATGAAATATCAAGTAGTACTCTTTGAAATTGAATCAATGATCGAAAGACTATTGCTGCATGCAATCAGCAATTTCAAAGACTTAGTCTTGAAGAAGAAGCAGCTATATGTGACTGAATTCTACGTCTTCAGATCTGAGACTGATCTTCTCATGTAAAGCAAGTACATTCAATAATTAAAGAACTACTAATAAAAAAGAATGATGATAAGTCAGTTGAAGTCAATTGATCTCAGAAGTTTCTGAAACATCATTCGCAAATTAAAACAGTATATATTTCTTCGCTTGACAAAGAGCGTGCTATGACTCAGAATCACGATATTTTAGCTGACTGATTCAATCTTTTTCAGAGTCTAAAAAAAGAGCATGAAATAAAGATAAAAGATATCTACAACATGAATGAAAAGAGATTTATGCAGAGAATCATTGCTAAGCTTCAAATCATGATTTTCAAGTATGAAAAGACTCATATGACTCAATGTGATAATCGAGAATGAATCTTATTAATTGAGTGTATATCTATGAATGAAAGAATCTTGAAGTCGTGAATTATCTTCAAGAAAAAACTACAGCAAAAGATCTGATACAAAGTACTCAAAAAAGATCATATTGTTCTGAGCGAGAATGACTGAATCAACAATGAATTGAATCTAGTCTGAATACAGAAATGCTTCAATTCAGAAACTAAAATCTGTCAGAAAGATGAATATTGAATGCTATTAATCAATGATCATGCTTCTCATATCACTACTCAGATGATTGACTATTGCATCAGTCAGAAAATCATTCTACTGTGTCTTTCAACTCACACTACTCATCTGCTTCAATCACTTGATGTTAAAGTCTTTGCTTCATTAGTTACTGTGTACAAGACTCATGTTCAGCGAGTTACTTGACTTGAGATCAGCTACTTAATTGATAAAATAAACTTTCTGAAGCTTTATCAACTGACTCGACATAAGACAATTACATCACTGAATATTAGAAAGACATGAACAGTTACAGAACTTTTATCATTCAGCTCAATCTTAGTACTTCAGCACTTTTCTTCTGTTAAGAAACTAAAGCAATCACAGCAGTACAACATTCATTCACAATTTGTAAAGAGTGACAGTGACAGATTTTAATGCTTTTAGCAATCAATATCTTGAATATTCATTTAATTTCATGTTTCAGATTTGCGTCACTTTTAGCTGAGACATATTCATAAAAGCGTCAATATTCATAAAAACATCAACATCTTTAAAACTTTTATGAGCGCAGTATGCATCTTTATCATTTGATTCAACAAATATGATCTTGACATTTGTAGCAATTAGAGTCGCAATGTTGAATAATATCATTGAAGCTTGTAATTCACTGTTATTTCTGCATGATCTTTCTTCATTAGAATTATCATCAACGATCAAGCTGTCAACTGCGCAATTATCATACATTGCAAACATAGCTTTAATGTCACACAGACTGCTCAAAGTGTTCAGTGTATCTTTTGTTCTCTAGTAATAAATGTCATCATAAACATCTTGATTGTTTTTCTCAATATTATCATTCTTTTCTTATTGTGCATTCACATCACTTCTAGCACTATGTTCTCTCATGACAGTATCTGCAACATAAGCGCTTGCGCATTCTTGAGCAAGATGTTCAAAGTGTTTAATCAGTGCGCTTGCATCACTATCAGTATCATGTTTTCTCATGTAAGCACATGCAACAGAAGTGCTTTCGCAGTATGAAGCAAAATATTCGCTTTGTTCAAATCATTTGATTATAGTGACTACTGTACTTGAGTTCTATTCTTCTCTAATTTCTCTCTTTTTGCAAGTTACATTCACAATGCTTTTCTTTCTCATTTTGCACATGAAACTTTTATATTTCTTCTTGTCGCTTAGAATCTTGTCTGTCTTGTCTGCTTTATATCACAAACGTTTATTCTTCTTCATGTTTAAAGCATTTCACAAGTTATTAAACTTTCATTCTCAGCTGATCTTAATCATTGTTGACTCGACATCATTCTGTTGTGCTATCATGAGCTCATATTCATCACTTTGCAATATGATACGTGATTGATTTTTAGTTTGTGATGTAAAGTGAAATCTCTTGCTAAGAATTTGCTTCTTGCTGATTCAAGCATCATCAATCAACAATTCATTTTCTGTGTTTGATTCAATTAATCTCTTCTACACAGCGTCAATGATTGAAGATTTAGTTATAAGTTGCAATATTTACAGCTTCATTTGATAACATTACATTAAAGACAAGTGATGTTAGTCTTGAAGATTGAAAGACGAAAATGCTTTCTGAACTCAAGAATGTTTTCTTATGATTTGCATTTGAATTGAGTTGCATGTCGTTTTTTAACTTGTATACTGAGAAATCATTGAGACAATCAATGTATACATTAAGTACAGCTTGAGTGTTCATAATTGCTTTGATATCGTCATTATTGATCTGTTGCTTGATAAAACATAGCAGAATCTTCAATATTAATTGTTGATGCTTGCAAGCTTGTTGATTTCATGTTGCATTGATGTGCATTCATATTACTGCATGTTATCAAGTTCAGCTTCGCTTTAATCACTTTAGTCATTGATATATGCAAATGTTCACTTATTCTTTACATTCAATTTCTCAAACTTGTTTAATCTATGCTCTTTTGATTCATATTCTTGTATACAATGAGTGATCATTGTCACTGCAATGAGAACGACATTAGTAGAAAGTGAATCAAAGAATATCTTCAAGTATTCTTGATATGCTATTTCATCTCTGACTTTGCAGTAAATCTTCTGAATCAATACATTTGCTATAATTCTTGCGCAGAATCTGTCTTGAGAAGTCTTTTCACATTAAACAATGTTGCAATCTTTGATTAGTACATATCTTTTCACATGCAAAGTCATCATTATCTAGCAGACTTTTTATCAAATTCTTTTGCTCTTTTCTTGTGAATTGCTTCTGTCAATTATATTCACTCTCGACTATGATTCATACTCGACTCAGTACACTAAATCATCACGTTTCAAAAAATGTCATACATTTATTTATTATGAGTCTTATTCGTAACGAAAGATTTGAACATATTATCTTTTGAATCTCTTTCATCATTGAAATGTTCTCTACTTCAGAACGTTTGTGACTTAACTTCTTATTTAGATGATTTGCAATATTCTTTCATGCTTCTTTCATTTTCTCATTAAGTCATCTCTTTTTGAAGTCTGATCATGAACTGCTATTACTATTGACATGATCGCTCAATATTCACGCAAGTAAATAATGAGTGCAAACTTCAACAATTGACTCATGATCAATGATGAAGTTGCATTTAGTTTGACGTGATGTTTTTTCTCATAAATATGATGTTATTGATTCTCAGTCTGCATTGTTGACATCATTATCATCAAAATCAATTCTAGTATGTCTGTTATTGATTGATTGAAAAGAATCAAGCTGTTCAATGTTGCATACATCAAGTTTTTGAAATGTCATGACAACTTTGCAAGAATACTTTCACAGAATGTTTTGACAGTGTTCAATTCTGTCTTTTTTTAAATTAGTCATTTATTCTTTTGAATTCTTAAGCAAGTTATTACTTTGAGAGTGACACGTCTGTCTTCGTTGACGACTTTTTTCACAGAATCGCTATCGCTTAAATCTGTTGCAATCTCGTTGTCGTTGTGAATCTCTGTATGTTCAACTGCGCTGCGCTTTGATGATGATGATGTCTTGAAGTTGCTCATGTGATGACGTCTTTTCTGTAATGTCACTTAGTATCTTGATAAACTCATCATCATAAAGATCAATGTATTTTCATGTTGCATTCAAGACGAGAATCATTTGATGTGATTCAACAATGTATGATCGTTGAGAAAATTTATGCAACAAACGATTGAGAAGAAGAATAGAAGAGAATGTCAGATTGCAAACGATTTTTTCTCATGATAAGAGAGAAATTTATCTTATTTCAAGCATTAAGAATAGTTTATTTAATCTTGACAAGAGTTCATTGAATCTTTGTTAATGTTGAATGAACTATAAATCTTGTCATCAATTCTGAAGATTTTTCAATTATAACATGATCTTGCTATGTTATCTTATACTGAGAATCTTGAGCTTGAACATGTTCTCTACGAGCATTCTACATAATTTCTTCAATGATCAGCTGCTTGAATCGAGTATCACAAAAGATCTGAAATCTACAATCATTGTTCACAGCAGACTGAATTGTAAAAAGAAAGTAAATAAACTCTTCTGCATGCATTTCTTTCAATGCTGTTTTTCATTTGCGCTCGTTGCTGATATATATTTTCGCGAATTCAGCTCAATTGTATATCATCGTATTTGTGACACAGTCATAATTCAGCTCATTCTTAATCAGCTTTATAAATCTGTTGTATTTCATGTCATTAATGTGAATCAAGTTCTTCACTAATTCACGTCTAAGAAGATCTTGTGATTTGCAGCATATGCTATAATTGAGATCGCGACTGATCTGTATTATGAGAATTTTGACTGATTTGACTGATACTGATTGAGATTTCTTGAGATCTCGTTCATTGCAGACGACATAACTCAAGAGATGTGAATGTGTCTTCAGTTGAAAAGATGATGAAAAATTGTACTTGAGATTGTTTCATTGTGTTTCTCTGACTCTGAATCATCTTCTTACATTGTAATTTGATCGCTGTGTCATGAACATTAACATAAAATCACTTCTTGATCTTGCAACATCGTTGAATATAATATGAAACTCATGATATATGACTTCAAATGTTGATCTGATGATCTCTTTTAACTTGTTTATATTTAACTTTCGTTTTATAAATTGAAGAAATCTCATTTGATTTCGTATTTGCATCTTCAATTGCATGTATTCAGACTCATCAATGCTGAATTCTTCTTTCACTCTGTTTATCAATCATTTGTAGTGTATATACTCTTTACATGACATCTTCGACAATGCATTCATTATACTAAAGAGAAGACTTAATGTTTTGTTGAATATTTTTATATCTGTGATTAATGACTGCGCTTATCACAAAAAACTTTAACATCAGCGATTCATAACTTCAGAATTTGATTGATGTTACACTCGTTGCATCTTGTTCATGTGATAACTGACATCAACTTTCAGTGATTTACTTACTGCTTAAGTTCTTAACTAAATCTATGAAATACATATTAATTATCTAGAGTTTACTACTGAGTTACTCACACTCTTTTGTAATACAATCGCTCATGATTATCAAGTCAATTTTCTTTCAGATCAATTCATTGATACAGTTGACTTTGACTGATTGACTTCATGATATTAAATTTGTAGCTGATGATACTCTTGTGACAAGCAAAGCTTTGTTTGCTACATATATTTCATAAGAACAAAGCTCTTGTAAAATTAAACTTTGACTTTAATTCTCATTGATTCATAGTTGAGACTTTTGTTTGTCAAGAGAAATTTGATTGAGCAAAGTCAAAAGATGATTATATTTCTTAATTGCTTAGTCATGTAACATTGTTGACTTCGATGATTCTGTATATGCTCTGAAACATAAACATAATACATATACATTGTTTGATTTTTGTCTGCAATGAGATTGAGTCAGTTTCAAATATTTTCAGCTTTTGCATTTAAAGTAGTATTCTGCTACTCTTGTCTCTTTATGCAAGAAATTCTTCTCATATATTGAATTGTATGAATCTCAGTCGCTGAAGTTGTTAATGTAGAAGAACTTGTTTTTGTTTGACTTGCTAGAAATATCGTTTGCTGATACAACATGCACACTTTTCAGAATTGTATGCAAATGAAAAAATCGACTAACTTCAAGCAAACAAGAATTTTTGATGTTATCTTTAGATCAATGCTTTATCTCAATCATTTCATGTATAGCATGTTGAGTTTTCTCATTGCAAGATTTGAGTAGTTTGATGAGAACATCATTGTGTTGTAGCTCATTACTCTTGTTGTCTTGATGCAACAAATTTATGATGAAAAGAATAAGTCATAGCTGATCAGACAGTCGATTGTTTAGCAGAGTTGAGACTTCAATCATTTCTTTCGATCTCTTCTGAATCAAAACATAGTCACATCTTCAAACTTTCTTCTTTTTATGTCAGTTCAATGAGCAGTATACTCTATCACTGACAAGATTCTCTAAGTCATTGACGTTTTTTTCGTCTCGTTTTCAGCATTGAAGTGATTCATGAATGTTTACGTAGTATGATCTCACTCAGATTGAGTCTTTTTTCTTTTTATCTAACTCTTTATCTGATACAACTTTCTTGTCAACTATGTTGCAACACTTGCACATAAAGACTGTTAATGTATCAAGAAGCTTCTTTATGTTCAGAATTTTGACTAAGATTGATGCATGATATCATAACTTTGAATTGAGTTCTGTCTCTTGTATTTGATTGCATTGTTTGCAAATGAGTGTGTCTTGAATTTTACGAAGATTAAAGACATAACTGAATCATGTTATTATAGCAGTCAATGCATGCTTATTGATCTTGCTTTGTTTTGTATCTCTGTAAAGAAGAATATTTTTCATTGCAAGAAGATTCAGATGTCGAGTATTGTGATGCAATAACTGTCTTTGAAACATTTCTCATTTGTTGATGCAATTGAAAAAGATCTTTATTAGATGTTTGTGTGCAATCTCACTATGCTTTGTATTGAAATTATCAGCACTATTGTATCTTTGAATCTGACTTGCATAATGTGTCATTGCATGTAGTTTTGAAATGTTGAAATGATCGACATCTGTATCTGAATGCTCAGATCACAAATGATGAAAAACATTCTTTAGCTTGTTCAATTGAAAAAGCGCATGTTTAAGATATTGAAAAATTTCTTCATTATGCAAATGATACTGAGCAAGTATCATGAAGTCTATCACTGCTCAAGCGAAGTGAATCATTGCAGATGCTCTCGTGATCAGAAGTGATGTGATGATTGATATAAGCTGACATACAATTAACTTTCAATCTGCATCAATTCATTGCTTAATCATATTGTACTTAACAAATCTCTTCATGTCTTTAAATGATGAAATGACGCGAAATCTTTGATTCAGCTAAGCTGTTTCTGATGCATTGTTTAAAGCTAATCTGATTTCTTTTCTTCTTTAACTTGTACAAATACTCTCATTAATGATTTGACTGAATCATAACATCAGATACAAGATGATTTTCTTAAGTAGTTGATGTAATACATTTATCATCATTGTCTTGTGAATATTGATAAACATATATGATCATGCAAAGTTTTTCACTGAATGTATTCAAGCAGAGTCATTCTCAATCATATTGTTCTTTCTTTGTTATCTCTATTGATTTCTAGTGAATGCATGCGTTTGAATTGATTATGTCTTGTCTAAATTTTTGCGCTTATCAGATGATACTTGATAGATAGAGCATTATTGATTCATCTTGATGTTTGTGATTAATACTTGTTTCTCGTAGTTCATCATGAACTTAATGATTATTGAATAACATTGTCTTATCTTATTGTTTATGCAAAGAACAGAAATGTCGTTTCTAAACATAGCTTCAACGACTGTTACATGTGAGATCATGTATTAATGCATAATGATACATGTTTAATGTACGCTTGAGTATGATTGATAACATCATGTGTCAAATCTTTGACTTGATATCATCATCATCATTGTTAACTATGAAAAGAAATTTCAGAAGAATCAATCTCGATTGTTTTTGAGCATATCTTGTGCATTGATTTAGATTCTCTATCATTAGATATATAAATTATGCAGATAGATTATCTCAATGCTCAGTCAAGACTGTCTTATCGATGAAAATTAACAATGATATCATGATAGCATCATCAGAAAGCTTCTTCTGCGTTTCTCATCATCAATCAGCAGTATGCATCTTGTCATAAACTCAAAAGTTGTCAACATTATAATGTTGAACAAGTGCGTAGATCAGCTTGTCTTGAAATGATGAGTAATTCAACAAGAATCGAAGTGTCTCAATGATGTTGTAATACAAAATGCAATGCTGCTCTTCTTGAACTTCTTTGTAACTGAATTTGACTGTGAATGTTCAAGAATGTCACTTGTTATTTTCAACATCATATGAAATCTGATGTAGAAGTGTCAATCACTTGTTCACATCATGAAAGCTGACATGTTGATGTAAGACTTGCAAGCGCAAGTCTTGAAAGAATTAATTAACACTGTCTTTGATAATCTTCATTTGATGAAGTCAGTGAGCGAACGCGTAATCTGCTTTGCATTGAAATGAATAGTATTAATTGTTGTTTATGTTCTTGATCATTTGAGAATTTGAACTCAACGACTCTGATACTTTCTTTGACACATTGACTGTCATTTCAACATCATGATCAGTTGTCTTGATGAAGATTTCAACTTGCAGCACTGATGATGTGAAAAAAAGTTCAGTTTGAAGTTGTATCGTTTTGATTCTTGATGATATATGTTTTATATTCTGATTCAAATCAGCGCTATTCACTTCAGTGTTCATATGCTCTTCTGCAAAATCATCTATTAACATATATTCTTGATTCTCGTCTTCGATGTTCATCTGAATGCTCTCATTATGAGAATCATTCAAGTTTAACTCTCATTCTGCAATCTCAAGATTGCGTCAGATAAACTGCATTGAATCGCATGATGATGATTTTGATGATGATAATAACTTTCATCAGAGAATCTTTTGCAATTGATCATGCAAGCAAACATGACAATGATGAAGATGATGTTCAAGCTTGCTGATGTTGTTTATCTTCATTTCACATGAAGAGCATACGCGTTGCATTATCTGTAAGTCTTCGATTAGTGTTTTTATATAACTTGTATGAAGCAATGATGAATTGTAATGATTTTTTATGCTCGACTGTTTATCTGTGCATGAAATGTCAGTAACGAGATGAATCGAAAAATGTCAATCGCAAAGTCGATGAATCACATTTGCTCAGAAGTTATTGACTTCAATTTGAGCTCAATAATTAAGATATGTAAACTATATCTAGCTAAATCGTAAAAAGAACGAAATCAATCACTTAAATTGAACAAATATCATCGCTATTCTCATGATTTAGCTATTGTCACTCAAGATGCAATCATTTAAATCTCTTATGAAATGAGAGTAATGATTGCTAAAGTGCTATATATCTCAAGTCAAAGCAATCTTCAGAGTTTACAAACTTTATCTTGTCGTTGTCATCTATCTCGCTCTTGTCATGACTTGATAAGCAACTCAAGAAATATATGACTATGCATTTATCTTTTTCATCTTTATTTGAAACTTTCTGATAGCATGTCAATTGCGCTTAAACTCATCGTTGCTTCTTCTGAGCTTATCATAAGTGCAAAGCTGCTTAGATTTTATAGTCATTGCTATCTGATGTATAATGAAGACTGAGAGAATTTGAGTATCAAAGATCAAAGATTTGAACTTAGATGAAGAGATCAGCTGATCAACAAACGTAGAGATGAGCTCATCAGTCAAATAAGTGACAGTAATGAGCGAAGATGATTGTTGATGATGAAATGACATTGAAGATGATGTAATTTTGTTTTGAAGAACTCTTCATCTGATGATTCTTTGTGTGATGTTGACTGCTTGTTTGAATGACGACAAGAATTTTAATGCATCTGACAACATGTCTTGATTGAACTCATCTATTGCTACTGTCAATAGTTAGATCATGAGTTCAATTACAATGTGCATATTAATGAATCAGATGTTGCTGTATACATCGACTTCAATGAGAATGTACTTAATGATGTCATACTATAGACAATGTCTGCAATAAACTGACTGCTTGATGAAGACTTCAATTTCATCAATGAATCTTCATCTTTTGAGAATGAATGAAGTCGTTCAATGACTAAACTGAATGAAGAATTGTTGCAGTCAATCTCTTCGTCATCTTTCGCGATTGCTGTTGCTTAATATCGTATCGTCTTCAATTTTATTGCTTCATGAAAATGATTTATATTTTGATGATAACAGATGCGAGTGAAGTTTTTACACTGCTCGTGACAACATCGTCAACAAGTAAGAAGATCAAGTATGTATGATTTGTCTCTCTGCAAATGCTTCTTACGTTTGTTCTTTAAATGCTTTGCACAAGTGATATTGCTGATCTGAATGAAAGCAATCAGTTAGCTGATACACAGAAGAAGTAACTCAAAATGATAATTAAGATTTCATTTCTTGATACTTGTATCTCTCTGTCTTTTCTTGATACTTTGAGCTCAAGAGAAGTTTCATCATTTGTAATATAATCACTGAGATCTTTGCAAATTCATGAACTGATCAATTCAATAACGAACTTTCTCTTGTTGCTATTCTGCAAATGAAACAGTATATTCTTCAGATTTCTTCAGTCGTTGTGTTTCTTCAACATCTTTGTCATCTTAATTGATTGATCAAAGCAATGAACAATAGTCTGATTGCAAAGCGAAAAATGCATGTAGTTTCAGTTGATACATCAGTCGAAGATCAAACGAGATTGATCATTATGTCAAAGTTCAAAGTCAAACTCACTTGCATGATTGAATACTTTTATATCTGAGTCGTGTGAAATCTTTCTATCATCAAGTACAATTATTCAGTTCACAACGTAAGACAGACTATATACATCTGAATCATCATCGTAAAAGTCTACAGACTTCTTGATCATGTTCTCATTTGTTTCTTTATCATATATTTCAGAATCAACTCTGTTCTTTCAACTGTTATTGTTGACACTCAAGATCTGCTTGAATCGATGCTGTATATCATGTTTGAATCGTGAGTTCAGATCAGTAAATAAAACAGTATCTTTAAGAAGATACTTGATGTTTTTCAAATTAAACTGTTTGTTTCACGACTCTGTTTTATTTGTTTGCTTCGAAACATTCAATATTCTTTCTACGACTGCTTTTTCAACAGATTCGAGAGATGAATGAAGTTCAAAAGTAGTATTTCTTCATCTTTTAACATGTTGAGTAGTGAAAGCTTATTTAGCACTAGTCATGATGTTTTGTATGCATTCAGTCAACACTATCTTCATGATAGTGTTATTTGATGTCTATTAAGTCACAAGTAATGCAAAGAACGATTGAAAAGAAAGTGAAATTATGCAATACATTTGAAAAATTGAAGTGTGTAAGATTCAATGAACTTGAATAATGATTCTTTGAATCTGCTTTAATTTAAGAATGTCGTTCTTTAATGTCTTGACTCAAAGAAAATTTCTTGACTTTCTCTGCTGTCAAATCGACAATAACATTACATTTCAGTGATTCTATGACGATCATCATCTCATCTTTCAATCATGTAAACTATGATTTGCATCATCAAACGCTTGAATGTAATTTTCACAACAAGATGTTAAAGCTGTGTTACTCATAAGAGACTTCAAACAGAATGCTTATCTTCGTGACTGTATTTGAGAAGCGATTGATAATAATGTGAAAGTTATGCAATTATTAAATGAGTAGATGCAATACATCTTGATTGAACTACATGACTGATCTGCTCACTGACAATAAATGAATTGCTGTGATTTGCGACGCTCTTATAAAAGTGCTTGCTATCACATTCTCATGAATTGCAACAGTGAGAATGACAAACAGATTCGCTTGAAAGCATTATAACTTGCAGTGTGATACTGATTTTGTTAACAGACATCATGATGCTAAGAGATGATCAGTTATGCTTTCTAAGCAAAGAAAATCTCAATTCAATATAAATGACTGACTATCTTGACAGATTCTGATTGAATTACGAAGATATATATTGTATTTTCACTATGAATTGATTTATTCGTCTCGAAGAACGTTCTCAGTATAGTCATGAAAGTTGACAAATGATCATCGCAGAAAGACTCAATATTGTTAGAAATCAGCATAAAGCGAGTCAATATGAATGTCATTTAACTAGAAGATAAATGCTAAGAAAGAAAGATAGTTACAGAAAAGAAGCTGACTACATATATGTGTTTCTCAGTCAACGCTAGACTCAATAGAAACTAGTCAAGATGATGAAGCGAGAATAAATCTGACAAGACTAGAAGACTGAGTCTGACAAGACTAGAATCGTGACATTACTCTTCTTCTTCAATGATTCATGTTCACATGAATGTATTTTCTGCTTGATTCTGTTGATTGACTGAATAGTTGAAAGCACTTCTAACGCGATTTGTTCAAATATTGAATATAAAAATCGTCAACTATTTTCTGAGTGTTCATAAATTCATCGTCATCAGCGTTGTATCAATTGAAATCATTGTCATAGTTATTTCATTTGACTCTATACTGAAGTTGTCTTTGATATCAACGAGAATTCAATATATCATCAATTTCTCATTCGTTTTCGTCGTTTATCACTATTGACTCGAAGAACTCATTCTTTTGACCAGACAAGAAATCATCGACGACGAGACGAAGCAGATCAGAATAAAATATATCATGAACATGCATAGTTTCTGATAATTTCAGCTTATATGACGAGTCAATGAAATCTAGATTGATGAAGAAATCGAGCATTTTGTCGTCTAGCTTCTTGAAAGATCTCGCTGTAACGATGTTTTGTTCGTTCAGAAATATCTTTGATTCAATCTTGTAATTGATCTTCTTTTTATGCTTATTAGCTTGATTCATCATTTGTTCTCATGTTTTGATCAGAGCTTCATGAGCGAAGATCAATGTCTTGTTCATTTGTTCAGATATATTCTTGACTCGATCAATCTGCAAGCGTTCGCAAGTGCTTTCATACTCAATGATGTCAGAGTCGAAGCTCATATGAGAATGAAAGCTCTTGTTCATAAAGAAGAGAGTCAAGAAGATGACTGAGAACAAGATGTTATTGTTGACAAACTCAATCATGAGTAGTCACTTAAATCAGTCATCTTGCATATATAAACAGAAGAATTGAAGATATCTTTTGACATTCTGATTGACTCATTCACTTTGATCATTGATCTGAGAGTGATAGACTGTAAAGAGTTGAAGATTAATGTCTAGTCTTTTGCAAAGTAACTTTCATAGAATGAAGATAAATTGCAAATCTCAATCAGATACTATGAAGCTTGATAGATCATGAGTTCAATATATTCATTGAATCAGCATTTCAGCTGTCTTTTCAACAGTGATATCTTCATTCTCAATAATGCAAGAAATATAATGTCTTTCTTTTAACAATCTGCAGATGATTGTCAGAATAGTGTTGTACTCGCTTGAATCAGATAGATTGATAATAAAGTTCATTGCTATGTCTTGTCATCGCTGTTCAGATATAGATAGAGATTAAAGCAAGTCGTTTGATTTATCTCTAGATGTCTTTGAACGTTGACAGATATAGCAGTTTCAAATATATCGATCTATCGTTTTTCGCATGAATGATCAATAGTAGTTTCGCTTTATGATCTTCACAGTTCTAAGAATATCAGAATGATCAACTGATGATTGATCATGTATCTCACGAATCAGATTCATTTGTAGAAGCTCGTTGAACGAAACTCATAGCTGACTATCATGATACAAGATTTCATTTTGAGTTCAACAATTCTTCAATTTGATATCTTCATATTCTGTCTCATCTTTTGCTATTGCTTCGCGAAGTAGCATACAATTCTCGTCGATTTCATTAGTTTCAAGAATCTGTTTATAGATTGATTTCTCAATATTCTTCTCTAGATCAGCAATTTTCATTCGATTTGAAGTCAGAATAGTGATTCATTGATAGCAAATGTACTCATCTTCTGAGCTTCTAGAAATTGAATCGACTCAACGAGTCAATGCATTGACTTTGATGTTTTATTTGTCTGAGCGATACATGATTTTGAAGTTGAAGTCAATGAGCTTTTGTACTCAGCGCATTTAACGTCTACTTAGCTCTTTATCTTTCATTAATGACGTTAAAACTTGATGATCAATGAACATCTTAATGAATAGCTCAGTCAATTTCAGCTCAGATCATCAATGCTTGAAGACATGAATGATTGCTAGTAGTTTCTTGTCATAAATCTTGTAATTGCACTCAGCGAGACTCAGATTCTTGCTGTAGTAAATCATTGAATGCAATGTTTCTTCGTCATCGTACTGAGAAAGTATGTCATCGTTGACGTAGTTGAATGAGTCTGTTTCAAGAATAGTCTCTTTATTCTGATCAAAATGACGAAGAATAAAAGCTTCAGTCATTCGTTTCTTCATATAATCAAAGATCATTTGACAAGCTTGATTTCATTCAAATATCATTTCTTTTTGAGTTAGTTGAATCAGAAGATGAACAATCTTCGAAAAGTTTTTTATAAAACATTGATAAAAGTTGCAGAAGTCAATGAAGAACTGCATCTGAATGAGATTTGTAGAAGTAGATCATTCGACTACTGCTTGTACTTTTCTGAGATTTATCTTTAGTTCTTCAATGAATAGCAATAGTCTCAGAAAAAAGATTTTCTGAACATGAAACTTGCATTTGTTTATATTCATCTGTAGATCAATCTCTCATAGTTTATGTAAAACTAGTCGTACGTGTTTCTTATATTTCTTCAGTGTTTTGCTGTAGATGATAATGTCATCTAGATAGATCTGACAAAACTGATGTAAATAATCAAACAGCACGTCGTTCATATAATGTTGATAGAAAGTCGAGTCGTTGATTAATTTGAAAGACATCACGTGATATTTGTAGAAGTCAAAAAAGATAATAAAGATAGTCAAATCTTCGCTACTTGAATGCATGCGTAGTTTGTTGAAGACGACTATTATATTCAATCAAGTCAGATACTTGCTATCTTGAATACAAGCGAGAGTTTCGTCTATTAAGAATAGAGAGTAGCGATCTCGTTTGATCAAAGCATTGAGCTTTCTATAATCAACGCAGAAACGCAGACTATCATCTTTCTTTTCAATGAATAGTATAAGCGAAGCGTATGAGATCGAGCTGAAAGATATAAAGCTCTTATTCAGATGTTTAATCAGATAATTCTTCATCTTTTGAAGCTTGTAGTCAGACATATAATAGAGACAACTTCAAGAAGACATTTTCTCGTCTATCAACTCAATTTTGTGATCATAGAGACGATGAGAAGATAGTTGATCAGTCATAGCTCGATCAAACACGTTCAGATAGTCATGATATTTCAAAGAAAGCTTAGCTTTGACTTCTTTCAAGATCTCTTCATGTGAAAGCTTTTGTAGATCTACATCTTCAAGTTTATTTCTAGCTGTTTTTAGAAGTCGATCGATTTTCGTGATGATAATCGCGAAAGTAGTCACATTCAATCATTTGACTAGTGATCTATATGCTGCAGTCTCTATCATTGCTATGTTCATTGAATCAAAAGACGAAGTGAAGTTGACTGAATTAAATGATTTTACGATTTTGAATGAAGATGACTTCTCGCTGAGTCAAGTGACAACAGAAGAAGTAGATCTTTTTAGTATTTAAGTAGAGATTGAACTCTTCTGTTTTATCACAATTTTCTTGAGAACAGAAAGAAGAATCAAGCTAGCATCAATATAAGTCTTTGAATCAGAAAATTGAAGATGATCGTCTTTCATATCAATTGTTATCTCAATCTTATTCATTAATGTTTTTTCAAGAATCATCTGATGCTGACTCAATCGAGTAATCAGCATAAAGACAGAACGTTTCATATGATCTTGAACAGTCAGATTCAAATAAATTGCATGAGTAATGAGCTTTTTTGCATAATGATCATTGAATTTTCTTATTGACTTGAGCTTAATTAAAGATAATGATTCAATTTGCAAATGATCACAAACATTTTGTGCAATTAATTCATCAATGAACGAATAGTCAGCTGCTTCAGTGTCAATCAATGACTTTAATGAGTAACTAATTTCATTGCTAGATAGTACACATTCAGTAGTCAAAGATTTCGAAGCAAAGAGATCATTTGAGCTGCTCGTTGTTGAAGAAATTAACACATCTTTCATCGCGTCTTTGATGAAAGTCACTAGTTTTTTGCCTCATTCTTCGATTTCTCTGTAAATAATTTCTTCTCTTCTTTCGACATGACGATCTCATTGAGGCGAGAGATGAATGCATGAGATGTCGAAGTACTAGTCTTCAGCTGAGAGCAGTTCTTTGAAAGATGATTCGATACTTTGCAGTTGAAGCAGATGATTGACATTCTTGATCATTCAGATTCAAGGGTGAAAAAAGTAGCGAGTCGAACATAGCTAATAGTCGAAACTGAAGCTGATGTCGACGAAGAAACAAAACGTTTTTTCGAAGCTGCTATCGATTTGACTATTCATTGCTCATCACGTAGCTGATAATTGACTCGTTGTTTGTTATTCACATCTTGAAGAAAGATCTTGAGCTTGTCAAGCGAGCTAAACTCTATGAGGCAAACTGATAACACGTTCTGAAGACGATTGTTGATTTTATTCTGAATGTCGTTCATCAGAATGATATCGTCGTAGTTCAGAAAGCTGAATATTCTAGTGAATTCTGAATAGAAGAAGCTGAAGAACTTGTTGAGCTGCTTCAGAGCGACATATTTGCGACGACACTTTCGAATCAGATTCTGATCTTCGTAAATTTCTTTCAGATGTTTCAGTAGCTCTGATAGTGACTGATAGAATGAGAAAGCATCAACATGATGCTTTGCATAGATTTGCTGATCAGCATTGTCTTCTAGTCTGAAAATCACATAGGCAATACGAATCTTTTCAGTAGAATAATGATTCGCGTTGACATCAAGCTTGTCAGCTATCTTGATGTTTCATGTCTCTCAGATAGAGTCATCTGTTTCGATGAAGATGAGTGAATTCGAAAGCTTAACGAACTTGTGATGATTGTTCTCGTTTTCAGATAGAGTAGAAGACTCTCGTTGAAAGCGAGCTTCAAAAGCAGAGCTTCGTTCAACTTTCTGATTGACTCGTTGCTCAGCTGACTGAGTATCTTGACGAGACATAGATCGATCAGCCTGACGTTGTTTCGCTCTGAAGTTCAATCGCTCGCCTTGTAGCTGATTGATCTTTTTCTTCAGCTCATCGTTCTTATCAAAAGCGACTTCTAGTTGTTTCGCTCTCTTTTTGTGATCTTCTTGTATGAGAAGTCAGTGTTCATTGAGTTGTAGAGTCAAGTCTTGCTGACTTCGAAGCTCGTTCAGCATATTGATGACTTCGTCGAATTGATTGCTGACTCAATGACGCAGTTGTTCTTCGATGTTTATGTTTCATGCGATGACAGCTTTCTCAGCTTTGACTGAAGCATTGATGAGTAGAAGTGAAACTCTTCTACTGACAGTGCTTCTAAGCAGGCGAGTTGTTCGAAGCTCAACTGACTCGACGTCGCGTGTCATGATGAGAGAAGATAGAAGTTGTTGAGATAAGAATAAATGAGAGGTTGATGTTTTGAATTGATGTTTTTTGATGAGTGAAAATTCAAAGAATCTCTTGTGAATTTCAGATAATAATTGAGTGCTTTATTTGAAGAATCTCTTGCAGATAGAATGAAGAAAATGAGTGTAGAATTGAAGAATTTCTTGCAATCTAAAATGATGATGCAAATTTGAAGAATTTCTTGCAAATTTTTCTTACTGAATAGATTGTTTCGTATCGTCTATTCGTCGATAGCAGAGTAGTAGATGATGAGCATTTATCTAATGTTAAAGATCAGCATAGAGCGAGTCAATATGAATGTCATTTAACTAGAAGATAAATGCTAAGAAAGAAAGATAGCTACAGAAAAGAAGCTGGCTACATATATGTGTTTCTCAGTCGACGCTAGACTCAATAGAGACTAGTCAAGGTGACGAAGCGAGAATAAATCTGACAAGGCTAGAAGACTGAGTCTGACAAGGCTAGAATCGTGACAAATGCATCTCAGTTCAAGCAGAATAAAATTGAAGTCATTGTAGCAATCAAGCTAGTCAAGATCTACGTTGAAGTCGAAATATCTGTTAAGAACATCATCATTCTCACAAAATATACTGCATAAGTTCAGCTACTGAAGAGAAGCTTAGTCTTAGACTTGAAAGTTTGAAATGTTGAAGCGTACATGATTGATTCTTTTCAAGACGAAGAAGCTTCTGTCATCATTTTATGTATGATGAGAATCAAGAAACTTGACTTCATGTCTCAATTCAATCATCTTCTGACTGTCTGTAATCATGCTTGCAACTCATTTGTTATGTTATGTAACTATGATAAACTTCAACATGATTATGCTTGCAATTTACATATGATACGACATGTTCAAAATCTGTTCTCGATCAACAAAGTTTACAAGAAATACTTTAGTCAACAAGAATTCATTGATTTCATGAAAACAAAATGTCAATTTCAAGAACAAGAATCACAATGAAACGAAAACAAAGCTTAATATGTAAGCAAAGATCAAGCAATAAATTCTTCAGAAGAGCAAAAGCATCATCAGAATGCAAGCAAAGATCAAGCAACAAATTTTGCAGAAGAGCAAAAGCATCATTGAAATGCAAGCGAAGATCAAGCAACAAACTTTGCAGAAGAGCAAAAGCATCATCTGAATGCAAGTGAAGATCAAGCAACAAACTCTGCAGAAGAATAAAAGCATCATTGAAATACAAGCGAAGCTTCTGCAGCAAATTTCGCAAAAGAGTAAACATTGCAAGAGAATAAATCTGATCAAGAAGCAGTATTTATCAACTGATAAACATGTTTCACAAAAGATGACATTCTTTTTTGATGTTTAAATTCTTTGTCTGCTGCTAGTTCAAGTCTGTCAAAGAGATTGAGACATTGATCACTGTGTAATACACACTGAAATACAAATATAACAACTTGCAAATACAATACACTTCAATCAACAATAAACTAGCTTAGTCTTTAAGCTGTTATGCGCATCATGTAAGCGCAGATCTTCAACATAAGTTAAAGTAAATTCATTATGTTTCAACTTTTACAGTATCACATTCACTGCATGTAATACAACTTAATCTTTCATTCATTTGCTCATCATACTCAATGTGAGTCTTTCAATTTGCTTTCATAATCACATAAGATCATGATTTAACATCATATGTCTCTTTCAACGAGCATCATCATCAAGATTGAAATATATTCATTAAACTTAATCTCAGTTGATTGAATCTGCATATTTAACATCAGTCAAGTACGCGTTTAGTTTGTCACGTCAACTCATTTCACATAGTTGAATAGCAGCATCAATATTTCATTATCATCATCTATTTTATTGAACTGATTTTATCAACTCATTATAATGACTAGCTTACGTTTCAAAAAGAATATCACTATCAGATATCAGAATTTTCAACTTGATGATGAGTGTTCAACTTTCAGAAACATGACAGAGATTCTTAGAATTTTAAACATCAATAAATATCAGCTGAAGAATTTAACAAATCAAGCTGAGCAATGAACTGAAAAGCAGACATCTACACTCAAACACATCAGATTTAATGAGAAGTCAGTTATTATTGATGAGCAATTAACATCGTTTCTGTACAAGATCAACATGCTTATGTTCAATGACTTTGAAACAAATCAAATTTTCAACATTTTAATTGTTGTAATTCAATGAATGCTTTACAACAGAAGATGCTCTGAACAGAGACACGTCAAACAGATCAACACATCTTTCACTCACATACAAACTAGTTCTACATCATATTCAGATGATCAATCGCTCATCATCATATACAAGATTGTAAAAATTCAACAAGCATCATCTGCATCTGAGTTTTTGCAGTCACAAAAAGTCATGTTATTCATCAGAACACTTGAAGACGTTGAACTTGATGCAATGATGAGTTCAAACTTAAATCTGATCACTTTAAAAGAGATTTCGAAAATGAGCTTGACTTTGATTGAAGATGTACTTGATCACGATTTACATGATGATAAAGATCAATTTTATAATGTTTCATTTTGAATGTGAATTGAACTTCTCAAAGATGACATCAGCTACACTGAGATGAACATTATCATTTACATCACAGATGACGAGATCTTGAAAATAAATTCAGACAGAACTTTTCAAGCTGTCTTATGCAATGTCTTGAATCAATTTAATCGTGCTGCTCATTTTAATGTGACTCGCGCTACATCATATTCTGATAAATCAGAAACACATGTATGTAAACAGTGAACTAATGATCAATGCAGAATTCACAGACAATGCTTCATCAATCTCAGCTTCTCGTCAAGAGCACATGAGATTCATCAATGTTAATGAAAGCGAAAAGATTAACAAAGTGACAATTCAAAGAAATGAGATCAACACATTATCAATCGATCATGAAATGACAATTGATAATTCAATAAATCATGTATATTAATAAAGATTGATAAGAAGTTTAGATTTCATAGAGCAGAATTGAATAAACTCTACTCATATTCAGAAGCAGTCAGCAGTCGTTAACATGAAAGAGAGCGATGCAAATGACATAGCTGTTCTGTTTACAACGAAGAATAACGTTGACTCGACTGACAATGCAGCATCTATTCATGTTCAGAAGCAGTCAGCAGTCATTAACATGAAAGAGAGCAATGCAAATAACACAGTTGTTCTGAATACAACAAAGAATAACGTTGACTCGATTGACAATGCATTGTTTATTCATGTTCAGAAGCAGTCAGCAGTCATTAACATGAAAGAGAGTAATGCAAATAACACAGCTGTTCTGAATACAACGAAGAATAACATTGACTTGACTGATAATGCAACGTCTACTCATGTTCAGAAGCAGTCAGCAGTCATTAACATGAAAAAGAGTGATGCAAATGACACAGCTGTTCTGAATACAACGAAGAATAATGTTGACTCAGCAAACAATGCAGCGAAATCTGATAAATTTGTGAAGAGTGTACATTTACAGCGAACTGACAAGAGTGAAGATTTCACGAACAAAATTCATATGCTCTTATATTTTCATCGAAAGCGATCAAGATTCAATCATTCAAAGAAAGATACAACAAACATTACATTAGTTAATCAAACATTGCACTATAGTAAGTCATTGAAGTATGTGTATGAATGACAGATTAACAACAAGTGATTTTTACAAAGAATGATGAAAGTTCTGAATCATTGCATTCAAAGCAATGAAAGTTGAACGACAAGATGCAGACTCAAGAGAATGACACGTTGACATCAGCTTCAAATAAGTTTAACATCTCAGCTTTAAATGTTGATCAGTCAATAAACATAAGTTCAGAATTGAAGTATGATAGTTCTTCATTGAAGAAAAACAAAATCATCAGCTCACATTGAAATTCAATGAGTCAAGTTGAACAATATGAAGCAACTGTATCATCTTCATCTCAGCAGATGAAATCTCAACAGAACATGATGATCTTTGATTGTTCAATTACAGAAAATCTTGCAAAAGAGTCAGATTATGCATGATTAAACATGAATCTCAAAGATGATAAAGATAGTGAGCAGAATTTGAAGAAGTGTTACGCAAGATGATTGAAATATCAAAGTCGATCTTGTTTCTTGATTAACAAGATTGAACAAACTTATGATGAAGATATCACTGACTGTTACAGAGCATCTTCATGAAGAAGACAGATGACAAAATTGCGCTTGATTGTTTCTGCATGATCTTAATCATGTTGAATCTCAGTCACGCATACATTTGCAGAGAATGAACACGTCACTCTTTTTATATCAGACTTTTGAGATTTTTGTGATGTTTAAGATGAAAATGTTCATGAGAAAAGAATTCAATGTCAATGATATGAGTTTTGAAAAGATAAACATGAATGTCAGCAAAATTAAGAATGAAGCATGCTAATTTATTAATAAGACAATAAAGATGCTTGAATTGATTTGTCTGAATCGTTTATTGCACATAACACACAACAAGATCAACGATGCTCATTACAAGAAGAAGTTCAATGAACATCTGAAAGAAGACACTTTCAGTACATTTCAATCTAGAGATGCAAAGTGTTCTTTTGATAACAAGTTGAAAATTGAGTGTTCATGTGTGAACGCGAACTCATCTGCACATTTCATATCATTAAAATTTGTCAATCTAGTTATCATTTCATCAGTCTTGATCATAAACTGACTAAAAAAGATTTGAATTCATCTTGACAAGAACAATGACTTATTATGTTGACAGATTCATCACGTGTATTGTGATGTAAAGATGAACGCGCTAGTCATCAGATTAACATAAACAGATAGAGATCTTTTAGTAGAACAAAAGCAAGCTAGTTCTAGTCTCATATGTATGATCATGATAAACATGTACAAGACTCACGTTGCAATATTGATGAGAAATTGATATCAATTTGAAAGAGCAACTTCTAGATCAAAACAATCACAGTTGATATGACAGTTCTGAAATATAAAATGAGATCGACTGATTGCAGATGAGATGCATAAAAAGATGATTCAGACATTCAAAATCATTCATCTGTTTAAGAACATGAATGAAAAATCTTGTAAGTGATTTGTTACAGATACATTCTTTGAATGATCACTCATATAAATGACGACATGAATGAACATGCTGATGACAAACTCAATAATGAATCAACATGAATTAATATGAAAAGAAAAAGAAGTTCATCGAGTCAATTTGATATACTGTACATATCAAAATTTGAAAAAGATGAACAAGATACATATGAAAATCATTAATCTTCAAGAGAAAAGTCGTTGAATCATTAAAAAGTACATCAAAGAGCTAAAAATCATGTGTGACACACTATGATTACAACGTGACATCAATTTATCAAAGTTTTTCAACTCTTTTTTTACAGATGTGAAATTGAATAAGCATCAAGATGTCGATTGCAAGCTTTCATCAATGTTCAATGAACTTGTCAATTTTTCAGTGATGACAATCATTAAACAACTTCAAAAGAATAGAAATAGAAAAACACAAGAGTGAAGAACACAAAAGTGCATTGAAGATCAATCTCAAATCAACATCAACAACTGAATGATGAAAGTTTATTGACTCAGAGTACTTAGCACATTCTTGCGTCTTGAACAACTTTCAGAGACACAGTTACTTGCGTTCTCTGAAGAAAAAGACTGAAAGAAGAGATATGTTTGCTTTGAAACAGATCATCTCTACAACTTGAAGAGAGTTGAGTCTCTTTACAAAAAGCACATTCTCAAGATTATCTTCAAGATGAACTGTATCAAGATCAAAGCAATCAACAAGCTTATCAATCATGTCTGAAACAAGAATGAGAAGACTGTATTCTGTATCATGAGTTCTATGAATGCACTTATTCTTTAATGAGTAAGTGACAAAGTCTTTACTTTCTGTTAATGTTGTTCTTGAAAATTATCATGTGCATAGCAAGAAAAAACATGTTCAACATGATTGTTAACGTCTAATTATGTAGTACTTTCGACTTGTTTTTAAAGTCTCAGTGACTTTGATAACTTCAAAATTGCTCAAATTTAGAATAATGAACATAGTTTGATTATTTCAAGAAGATTCAAAAAAACTGCAGAAGTATTCAAATGAAAAGTCATCATGCTTTATCACTGACACTATCAAATTAATCGATGTTGATTACAATCTACACAGAGTCAAAAGACTAGTTCAGATTGACTTGAAATGAATGAAGAGAAATCAAGCACAGATCAAGAAGAAAGTCAATCATCTTGAACAACATGAGAAGATTATCACTTATGACTTGCGCTGTGTAGATTCGCAGATCGAGATGCTGATATACAACAGACAGAATCGTCAAGCGCGTTTAATGAACATGACATTGAAGCTCAAAACATTTCAAGTTAAAGAATTAATCAAAGATATCAAGAATGATGATAACAATGAAGATGATTACATTGAACTCAGTGACAGAGTGAAAAATGACGACTGCGCATAGATCACATCGCTTCATACATGTGCATCAAGAAAGCATGATGTGTTACTAGTTTATCAATCTGTATTATAAATAGTTGTACTCACTCTTTCTTCTTTGACATTCATTGATATATTCATCAAAATTTATTGAGATCATGAAAAAATTTATATAATCAACATTAAGCTCTGTGATTCTTGATGATGTTGCAGATATTGCTTTGATGATTCAACAAATCTTCAACAATACAGACAACATTGCTCAAGCATAATCACAGATTCTCATTTTCGTTCTTTTGAATAAATTTGTTTGAATAACTCATTAAGAGAATCATGACTACTCAATCAACATTATGTCTGAATGTGTGCAGATCGACAATGATTCAAAGAAGCAGACGCAGTATCATTTCATAAATCGACAAAAATGTTCATCTGTACTGATTTCAGCTATGATCATTCTGCATTTATGAAACGCAGCAGAGTTTAGAAAACTTCACTCATCAAAGTAATAAAAGTGTTTATCAAACATCAATGATTTCACAACTTGAAATCACGCTTCTATTACATCACTAGTATCAATCATGAAAAGAAATAGATGAAAGACTACAAGTAAGAAAAGTGCACTCTTTTCAAAAATCATGAGTCTTGAAGTTCAAGTCATTTACATAAAAATGTGCACTTGAAAAGTCTTTTCATACTTGTCAGACATTTACACACTGCAAATAATGCAAACATGAATGCAATCAATGAAAATGTTAGAGATCGATCTAGAGCGAGTCATAGAAATGTCATTTAACTAATAGATAAATGCTAAGAAAGAAAAGTATCTACAGAAAAGAACTCGATTCTTATATGTGTGTTTCTCAGCTCTGTGCTAGACTCGATTAGAATGAAATCAGACGAAGACTAGTTGAAGAATAGGCGAAGACTAGAATCGTGACATTACTTCTTCTTCTTGACTATTCATGTTCGCATGAATGTTGTTTCTTAGTGCGCTTTTCTTGAATATTTGATATGAAAGTCGTCAATCATCTCTTGAGCGTTCATAAATTCGTCGTCGTCAGCGTTATATCAGTTGAGATCGTTGTCATAGCTCTTTCATTTGACTTGATATTGAAGTCGTCTTCTATAGCGTCGAGAGTTCAGTATATCATCGATTTTTCATTCGTCTTCATCGTTTATCACTATTGATCTCGAAGATTCATTCTTTTGATCAGGCAGAGAGTCATCGACGGCAGAACGAAGAAGCTCTGAATGAAATACGTCATGTATATGCATAGTCTCTGATAGTTTCAACTTATAGAATGAGTCAACAGACTCAGTGATCTGAAATGAGTCGAGCATCTTGTCATTCAATTTTTTGAAAGATCTCGCTGTAACGATGTTTCGTTCGTTCAGAAACATCTTTGATTCGATCTTGTAATTGATCTTCTTTCTATGCTTATTAGCTTGATTCATCATTTGTTCTCGTGTTTTGATCAGAGCTTCACGAGCGAAGATCAAAGTCTTGTTCATTTGTTCAGATATATTCTTGACTCGATCGATCTGCAAGCGTTCGCGAATGCTTTCATACTCGATGATGTCAGAGTCGAAGCTCATACGAGAATGAAAGTTCTTGTTCATGAAGAAGAGAGTCAAGAAAATGACTGATGACAAGACGTTATTGTCGACAAACTCGATCATGAGTAGTCACTTAGATCAGTCGTTCTGCATATACGAACAGAAGAATCGAAGATAACGCTTGACGTTCTGATTGACTCGTTCGCTTTGATCGTCGATCTGAAAATGATAGATGATGAACAATCGAAGAGAAATGCTCAGTCGTTTGCAAAGAAACTTTCATAGTATAGAGGTGAATTGCGAACCCCGATCAGATACTATGAAGCTTGATAGATCATGAGTTCAATATACTCATTGAATCAGCATTTCAGCTGTTTTTTCAGCTGTGATATCTTCATCATCAGTGATGCAAGAAATATAATGCCTTTCTTTTGACAATCTGCAGATGACAGTCAGAATAGCGTTGTAATCGTATGAATCAGATAGGTTGATAATGAAGTTCATTGCTATGTCTTGCCATCGCTGTTCAGATATAGATAGAGGTTGAAGCAAGTCGTTTGATTTATTTCTTGATGTCTTTGAACGTTGACATACGTAGCAGTTTCGAATATATCGATCTATCGTTTTTCGCATAGAAGATCAATAGTAATTTCGCTTTATGATCTTCACTGTTCTAAGAATTTCAGAATGATTGATCGACGACTGATCATGTATCTCACGAATCAGATTCATTTGCAGAAGTTCATTGAACGAGACTCATAGCTGACTGTCTTTGTATAAGATTTCATTCTGAACTCGACAATTCTTCAGCTTGATGTCTTCGCATTGTGCTTCGCCTCTTGCTATTGCTTCGCGAAGTAGCGTACAATTCTCGTCGATCTCATTAGTCTCAAGAACCTGTTTATAGATTGATTGATCATTATTCTTCTCTAGATCAGCGATCTTCATTCAATTCAATGTCAGAATAGTAGTTCTTTGATATTGAACGCGTTCATCGTCAAGATCTCTAGGCACGAAGTCAGCTTGACGAGTTAATGCATCGATCTTAATGTTCTGTTTGTCAGATCGATACATTATCTTGAAGTTGAAGTCAGCTAGCTTCTGAACTCAGCGCATCTGTTGTCGACTCAGCTTCTTGTCTTTCATCAATGAAATGAGTGCTTGATGATCGATGAACATCTTGATAGAAATGTCAGTCAACTTCAGTTCGAGTCGTCAATGCTCAAATGCTCGAATGATGATCAGCAGTTTCTTATCGTATATTTCGTAGTTGCACTCAGCAGAAGACATGTTCTTGCTATAGAAAGCAATCGAATGTAGTACTTCTTCGTCATCACATTGAGAGAGAACTTCGTCGTTTACGTAGTTGAATGAGTCAGTTTTCAGAATAGTCTCACGAGTCTGATCAAAGTGACGAAGTATAGAAGTCTCAGTCATACGTCTCTTCATGTGATTGAATGCAGTCTGACAAGTCTCATTTCATTCAAATATGATCTTCTTTTGAATGAGTTGAATCATTGAACGAACAATCTTCGAAAAGTTCTTGATGAAGCGTCGATAGAAATTGCAGAAGTCAATGAAGAACTGCATCTGAGTGAGGTTATTGAGTGTAAATCAATCAACTACTGCTTGTATCTTTCGTGAATTCATCTTAAGTCTCTCGATTGACATCAAAAGTTTCAAAAAGATGATTTTCTGAACATGAAACTTGCATTTATCGATGTCTATCTGTAGATCAGCTTCTCGTAATCTATTCAAGATCAATCATACATGTCGCTTGTGTTTCTTCAAGATCTTGCTGTAAATGATAATGTCATCTAGATAGATCTGACAAAACTGATGAAGATATTCAAACAGCACGTCGTTCATATAGTGTTGATAGAACGTCGATTCGTTGATTAATTTGAAGAGCATTACATGATATTTGTATGAGTCGAAGAAGATGATAAAGATAGTCAGATTTTCGCTACCTGAGTGCATTCGCAGTTTATTGAACGCGACAATGATGTTCAATCGAGTCAGGTATTTGCTTTCTTGTATACGAGCGAAAGTCTCGTCTATCAAGAGCAAAGAATAGCGATTTCGTTTGATCAAAGCATTGAGCTTTCTGTAATCGACGCAGAAACGCAGACTTTCGTCTTTCTTTTCAGCGAACAAGATGAGCGAGACGTATGATGCGAAGCTGAAGAAAATGAATTCTTTGTTCAGATGTTTGATCAGATACTTCTTTATCTTCTGAAGCTTGTGATCGAACATCTGATATAGTCTGCTTCGCGAAGACGTTTCTTCATCGATCAACTCAATTTTGTGATCGTAGAAACGATGCGATGATAGCTGATCGATCATTGCTCGATCGAAGATGTCTAGATAGTCGTGATATTCAGAGAGAAGCTTGATCTTGACTTGCTCGAGAACTTCAGCGTGAGAAAGCTCATGCAGATTCACTTCTTCAGACTTGTTTTCAGCTGTAGTTATGAGTCGATCGATTTTCAAGACAATAACAGCAAAGATCTTGACGTCTGAATGTTTGACTAACATTCTATATGTCGCTGTCTCTATCATTGCTATGTTCGTTGAACCTGACGTCGATTTAGGGATTTTGACGCTAGTTAAAGTCGCGTCACGCGATTTTAACTGTTCGATCGAGCTCTTCTTTTGACTGAAAGAGAGTGATTTCTGACTGAATTGAGAAGTAACGAAAGTGAAAGATCTCTTTAATATATAAGTAGAAGTCAAGCTCTTCTGTTTCGTGATTGTTCTATGACTTGAGAGTAGAACAATCGATTTCTGACTAGAAGTGAAATTCGAAAATCGAAGAGAATCGATTCGCATATCTATTACTAGATCGATTTTGTTCATTCATGTTTTTTTGAGAATCATTTGATGTTGATCTAATCGAGTGATCAACATAGAAGCTGTGTCAATCGTATGATCTTGAACAGTCAGATTCGAATAGATGGCATGAGTAATGAGTTTCTTAGCATAATGATCGTCAAATTCTCGAATTGACTTCGCTTTGATCAAAGTCAGAGACTCGATTTGCAACTGATCACAAACAATCTGCGCAATCACTTCATCAATGAATGAATAGTCAGCAGCTTCGATGTCTATCAATGACTTCAATGAGTAACTAATTTCATTGCTAGAAAGTACACATTCAGTAATCAAAGATTCAGAAGCAAAAGAATCATCTGACATGCTTGTTGTTGAAGAAATTAACACATCTTTCATCGCGTCTTTGATGAAAGTTTCTAGTTTTTTGCCTCGCTATCTTCAAAAGAAGACATTTTCTCATTCTCTTTATTCTTCGAAATGACGATTTCATGTAGGCGAAGAATGAATGCATGAGATGTCGAAATGTTGATCTTGTTCTGAGAGCAGTTCTTGAATAAGTGATCTGAGATCTTGCAGATATAGCAGACGATAAACGATCTGACTGACTCAGAGATAGAAAAGATAGTCGACTTGACATATTCGATTATCGAAGTCATCACTGCTGACAATGAAGTAGCAGCGCATTTATCAGGTACGACAGTGACTTTGACGATGACAGTGCGAAGCTGACTGCGTAGCTGATAGTTGACTCGCTGTTTATTATTCACATCTTGAAGAAAGATTCTTAAGCGAGTGAGCGAAGTAAAGTTCTCTGAACAGACTGATAAAGCATTCTGCAAGCGATTGTTGATCTTATTCTGAAGATCGTTCATCAGAGTGCAATCGTCGTAGCCTAGATAGCTGAATAGCTTCATAAAGTCGAAGTAGAAGACATTGAAAGACTTGTCTGTTTGTCTAAGAGCGTTGTACTCGCGACGACACTTTCGATTTCTATTCAGTTCATCGTATATTTCTTTCAGATGCTCAAATAGCTCGTCGATCGAGATGTATGAATGCGAAGCGTCATGTCGACGTCGAGCGAAGATATGTTCAGCAGCATCATCTTCTAGTCTAGATATCACATAGACAATACAGATATTCTCATTATCGAAGTGATCGACATTTGTCTGAAGCTTGTCGTTCATCTTGATTCTTCAGCTATTTCATGTTGATTCATCTTCGTCGATGAATACAGATGAATTCAGAAACTTGAAAGACTTGTGATGATCATTATCGAATATGTTAGAGATCTGTCTAGAGCGAGTCGAATAGAGATGTCATTTAACTAGAAGATAAATGCTAAGAAAGAAAGATAGCTACAGAAAAGAAGCTGACTACATATGTGTGTTTCTCAGTCGACGCTAGGCTCAATAGAGACTAGTCAAGATGACGAAGCGAGAATAGATCTGACAAGGCTAGAAGACTGAGTCTGACAAGGCTAGAATCGTGACATTATCTCTTCTCTTCGACGATTCATGTTCACATGAATGTATTTTCTGCTCGATTCGATTGATTGCTCAATCATGATTTCACAGACTCAGACTCATTAAATTCTGATTGACTGAATAGTCGAAAGCGCTTCTAGCGCGATTTGTTCGAATATCGAATATGAAAATCGTCAACTACCTTCTGAGCGTTCATAAATTCGTCGTCATCAGCGTTGTATCAATTGAGATCATTGTCATAGTCATTTCATTTGACTCTATACTGAAGTCGTCTTCAATATCGACGAAAATTCAATATATCGTCGATTTTTCATTCGTCTTTGTCGTTTATCACTATTGAATCTGAGGGTTCGTTCTTTTGATCAGGCAAGGAATCGTCGACGACAGAGCGAAGCAGATCAGAATGAAATACATCATGAACATGCATAGACTCTGATAATTTCAGTTTATATGAAGAGTCGACGAGATCTAGATTGGTGAAAGAATCGAGCATTTTATCATCTAGCTTCTTGAAAGATCTCGCTGTAACGATGTTTCTTTCATTCAGAAACATCTTTGATTCGATCTCATAATCAACTTCTTTTCTATGCTTATTGACTTGTTTCATCATTTGTTCTCGTGTTTTGGCTAGCGACTCGCGAGCAAACTTCAGTGTTTTGTTCATATGTTCAGATATATTCTCGACTTTAGCCGTCTGCAAGCGTTCACGAGAACTTTCATATTCGCTGACATCGAGTTCAAAGCTCATACGAGAATGAAAGTCTTTGTTTAGAAAGAAAGAGGTCGAGAAGATGACTGAGAACAGAGCATTATTGTCGACGAACTCGATCATGAGTAGTAGCTTAGCTCAGTCATTCTGCATGTACGAACAGAAGAATCGAAGATATCTTTCGATGTTCTGATTGACTCGTTCACTTTGATCGTCGATTTGAGAGTGATAGGCAGTGAATAATCGAAGGTTAATGCTCAGTCTTTTGCAAAGAAACTTTCATAGAATGAAGGTAAATTGAGAGTCTCGATTCGAAACAATGAAATCGAGTAAATCGTGTATTCGATATATTCACTGAAGCATTAGCTCTGCTGTTTTTTCTGCTGTGATTTCTTCATCATCAGTAGAACAAGAGATATAGTGTCGTTTCTTTGTCAGTCTACATATCACTGTTAGTATGACGTTTTTGCCTTTCGAAAGAGATAAGTCGATGATGAAATTCATGACTATGTTCTTTCATCGCTGTTCGAGTATGAATAGAGCATGTAGTAGTTCATTGAATTTATTTCGAGAAGTCTTTGATCGCTGACAAATGTAGCAGTTTCGAATATATCGATCTATTGTCTTTCGCATTGAAGATCAATAGTAGTATCTTCTTATGATCTTCATCGTTCTGAGAATTTCGAAATGATCAATAGAAGATTGATCGTGAACTTCTTGAATTAGCTTCATTTGAAGATGCTCATCGAAGAAAACTCATAGAAGGTCACTTCGATATAGTATTTCGTTCTGAACTCGACAATTTCTTAATTTAGTATCTTCGTATTGAGCTTCATCTTTTAATACGACTTCACGAAGTAGAATACAATTCTCGTTGATTCTGTTAGCTTCTA
>JAABUU010001910.1_pt1 | contig 32119 bp, 34 predicted proteins | sample 5559301 | NCBI WGS metagenome assembly JAABUU01 (sample SAMN10711884, study PRJNA513360) | rock metagenome | isolation source: Antarctica rocks | place: Antarctica: Victoria Land, Richard Nunatak white
CTACCGACCACGGACCACGGACCCTCTACCTGGTCGCCACGCCGATCGGCAACTTGGAGGATATTACGCTGCGCGCGCTGCGGATCTTGCGCGAGGTGCGGCTGATCGTGGCGGAGGATACGCGCCATACCGGGCAACTCCTGCGGCACCACGCGATCAGCACGCCCACCCTGAGCTACCACGAGCATAACAAGGAGGCCCGCCTCGCGCAGGTGCTCGACGCGCTCGCGGATGGGGATGTGGCCCTCGTCAGCGACGCCGGGACACCGGGACTCGCCGATCCGGGCTACGAACTGGTGCGCGCGGTGCAGGAGGCGGGCGGGCGCGTCGTGCCGGTGCCGGGCGCGTCGGCGCTGCTGGCGGCGGTCGTCGCCTCGGGGCTGGTGCCCGGCCCGTTCACCTTCGTCGGCTTCGCTCCCACGGCGAGCGGGGAGCGCCGCGCCGCCTTCGCCCGGCTAGCCCTCTCCCCGGTGCCGACGGTCCTCTACGAAGCGCCCCACCGCCTGCTCGTCACCCTGGAGGCGCTGCTAGAGGGTTGCGGCGACCGTGAGATCGCGGTCGCGCGCGAACTGACGAAGTTCCACGAGGAGATACGGCGCGAGCCGCTGAGCGCCGCCCTCGCCCACTTCCGCGCGACCGCGCCACGCGGCGAATTCGTCCTGATCGTCGCCGGGCAGCCCGCCACCGCGACGGACGACGACGCGACGACCGGCGAGACGGTCCTGCGCGGACTCCTGGCCGCCGGGCTCCCCCCGACCGCCGCCGCCAAGGAGGCCGCGCGCCTGAGCGGTCGCCCCCGCGCCGAACTCTATGCGCTCGCCCTGACCCTGAAAGGGGAGCGTCCGCGCACCAACTAATGTTGGCCCCGATCTTGCCGCACAACTTCTGTTCGGGTAGATAGACCCCATCAACGCACTGTTCATGGGCAAGATTGATGCAAGCGGGCGAATAGCGTGAGAACCGACCAAAGAGTAGCCAGGGAGCGCGGCGCGCGATCGATGTCCTCCTCGACGGTTTGCGCCCGCGCAAAACGGGAGGAGTGACACGATGAGCACGTCGCGGCACTCCGATTGCGATGGAATGGGGACGACTGGTAGAGTTGCCCTGCGCCAGGGCTGATCCGCCCTTTTTTCGGTGTGCGCGCGAGCGGGCGCATGCGGATTCGGATCGCTGTGGCACACCCTTTCGTGTTCCCCACCGCGCATCCCGCCACCCGCGCTGCCTGTATCGCGGCATCGAGGTGTACGCCCACTGACAATGGCCCTACCGTGGGGAGACGAGTGGATGATCCGCGAACAGGTACTCTTCCAATGGTGGCGACGTGGCACCACCAAGAGCGATCACCTCGGCGAGTCCTACGCCCTCGCGCGCGAGATCACGCGCGACGCCTCGAAAAGCTTCTACCTGAGCACGCTCCTCCTGCCGCGCCCGAAGCGGCAGGCGCTCCAGGCGCTCTACGCCTTCCTGCGGACCACCGATAACATCGTGGACGAGGGGGGGGCGAGCGCGACCCTGGCCGTGTTGGAAGGGTGGCGCATCCGCTCCCGTAGCGCCGTGGTCGATCAGGATCACCCGGTGCTACTCGCCTGGGCCGACACGCGCGCGCGTTTCGGGGTGCCACAGGTGTTAGCCGAGGAGTTGATCGACGGCGTGGCGATGGACCTGACGATCGCCCGCTACGATACCTTCGACGCGCTGCAACGCTACTGCTATTGCGTCGCCTCCACCGTGGGGCTGATGAGCATGCACATCATCGGCGCGGTCGATGGCCGCGCGGAGACGATGGCCGAGGCGGCACCCTACGCCGCGCAACTTGGCCTGGCGATGCAGCTGACCAATATCCTGCGCGATGTCGGCGAGGATGCCCGCCTCGGGCGCATCTACCTCCCACAGGAAGAACTGCACGGGGCGGGCTACGGCGAGGACGAGTTGCTTGCGGGGACGATCACGCCGAGCTTCCGCGCGCTGTTGGATCGGCAGATCGCCCGCGCCCACGCCCTGTACGATGCCAGCCTGCCCGGTATCGCGCTCCTCCACCCGGAGAGCCGCTTCGCGATCGCCTCGGCGGTGGCGATCTACCGGGGCATCCTGCCGAAGATCGTCGCCAACGACTACGACGTCTTCACGCGCCGCGCGCACCTCAATCTGCGCGAGAAGTTGGTGATCCTGCCGCAGGTACGGGCACAACGCTACGAGTCGCGGCCATGCTGACCCGCGCAAGCACTGTAACGACCAGCAGCGGCACACCGTCTCCGGCACGCGCCCGGTCGCGGCGAGCGCATCGCGCGGTCGTCCACCCCGAGGAGCCATGCGCGGCGAATATCTAATCCTGCTCCTCTGCGCGCTCACGTCGGTCGCGATCCTCGATCGGGTCGCCCGCCTCGGCGTTTTTCGCCAATGGCGGCGACTGTTGGTCGCGCTGGTCCCGACGGCGCTCGCGATCCTGGCCTGGGATCTCCTCGGTGTGCTGCGCTGGCGCTGGGACTCGAACGACGCCTACCTCCTCGGCCCGCACGGGTTCGGCGGGCGGATCCCGCTCGAAGAGTTCCTCTTCCCGATCGTCGTCGCCGCCTGCGCGCTGACCCTCTGGGAGTTGCTCGGCACGCGCCTGCGCCCCCGCCCCGACACCGAGGCGGGGGACCGGTGATCCGCTGGGAATATCTCCTCTCGGGAGTATTGGCCTGTGCGGCGGTCCTGGCGCTCGATGTGGCGCTCGGCACGCGGCTGGCACGCGGTCGGCGTTTCTGGCTCTATATCGGCGTGATGCTGATCTGCCAGCTCGCGTTCGATGGCTACCTGACCGCCCGCCCGGTGACGCTCTACGATCCGTGCTGTTATCTGGGGGTGCGCCTGCCACTGCTGAACATGCCGATCGAGGATCTCCCCTTCGGCGTCGCCCTCGTCGGCCTCGCCGCCGTCCTCTGGGAGTGGGCCGGGCGGCGCTGGGGACCGCCCGGAGAGACGACCGCCACGAGCGATACAGTCACGAGAGATAAGGTGCGACGATGACACTAACCCCGCGCGAGATCCTGAAAGTAGCGCGCCCGATCTCCTGGTTCAACACCGTCTTCGCGGTCGCCGGGGGCGCATTCGTCGCGGGTGGCTCGTTGCGCGCGCCGCGCAATCTGCTGGCGCTGGCGTACTTCACCCTCCCCTATAACCTGACCCTCTATGGCATCAACGACATCTGCGACTACCCCTCCGACCGACTCAACCCGCGTAAGAACTCGGTCGAGGGGGGGCTGCTGCCCCCCGCGACGCACCGCCCGATGCTGGCGCTGATCGCCGCGCTCAACACGCTTGGGTTGCCGCCGCTCCTGGTCGCCGGTGACCGCCGTGCGAACGCGACCCTCGCCTTCCTGCTGGCGACCACGGTCGCCTACAGCGCGCCGCCCCTGCGGCTGAAAGAGGTCGCCGGGCTCGACTCGTTCATCTCCGCGACCCACTACGTGACGCCGTTCGTCTACGGCCTGGCGCTGAATCGCGCGGCGCGCTACCCGACGCGGGAGATCGCGGCGTTCGTCGCCTGGTGCATGGCCTCGCAGTCGTTCGGGGCGATCCAGGATACGGAGTTCGACCGGGCGGTCGGCTCCGGCTCGGTCGCCACCGCGATCGGGCCGCGTGCCACGGCGCTCGCCGCCACCGCGCTCTATCTGCTCGCCGCCGCGCTCGCCGCGACCGGCACCGCCGGGGGGCGCGGCAAGCGGCTCGCCGGGGCGCTGACGCTCCTCCCTTACGCGGTGAACACGGCACACTTCCTGCGCGATCCGCGCCCCGAGCGCGCGAACCCGTACTGGCGACGCTTCCTCGGCCTCAACCTCTGGACCGGGGCCGCGTTCACGATCATCCTGCTCTGGGGCAGGACACGATATAAGCCCTTTGGGTAGTGGGCGAGTAGTCAGTCGGCAGTCGGCAGTGGACAAGATGGGCTGAGAGCAAAAACAATAGCCGTTCCCCGCTCTTTCTCCCGTCCCCTCTCTGTGCCTCTGTGTCTCCTGTTTCGTCCCCTATTCCGTTCAAGAGAGAAAAGGCAGGCAAATTGAGCATGAGCGACATTATCGTGATCGGGTCGGGCTTCGCGGGGCTCGCGACCGCCATCCGCCTGCAAGCGCAGGGGCATCGGGTCCAGATCATCGAGAAGCGCCCGAAGATCGGCGGGCGCTCCTACCAGCTGATCGACCGCGACTACGTCTTCGACATGGGGCCGTCGCTGATCACCGCGCCGGACCTGATCGACGCGGTCTTCGCCTCGGCGGGGAAGCGGACCGAGGATTACGTCAACATCGTGCCGCTCGACCCGTTCTACCGCATCTACTTCGACGATGGGCGATTCTTCGAGTACACCGGCGATCAGGCGCGGATGGAGGCGGAGATCGCCAGGTTCAATCCGGCGGACGTGGCGGGGTATCGTCGCTTCATGGCGGGGGTGCAGGAGATCTACGAGCGCGCCTTCGCCGACCTGGCACACCAACCCTTCCTGCGCCGCGCCGACTTCGCGCAGATCCTGCCGGAGTTGGTGCGCCTGAAGGCGATCCGCTCGGTCTATGGGTATGTCGCCTCGCACATCAGCGATCCGCACCTGCGAATGGTCTTCTCGTTCCACCCGCTCTTCCTCGGCGGCAATCCCTTCCGCGCCTCCTCGATCTACGCGATCATCCCCTACCTGGAGCGGAGGGGCGGCGTTCACTTCGCGATGGGCGGCATGTACTCGCTCGTCGAGGGGTTCGCGCGCCTCTTCACCGAACTTGGCGGCACGATCACCACCGACGCCTCGGTCGCCGAGATCACGATCACGGACGGACGCGCGCACGGCGTCCGCACCGACGACGGGCGCACCTACGCGGCGGACATCGTCGTCTCCAACGCGGACGTCGCCAACACCTACCGGGAGATGATCGCGCCGCAATGGCGGCGGCGCTGGACCGATCATCGGATCGGGCGGATGCGCTACTCGATGAGCAGTTTTCTCCTCTACCTCGGCCTCGACCGGCACTACGACAAGTTCAAGCACCACACCATCCTGATCGGCGACCGCTACAAGGGGCTCGTCAACGACATCTTCGGCGGGCGGATGGCGGAGGACTTCTCGATCTACCTCCACGCGCCGACGATGACCGACCCCTCGATGGCCCCGCCGGGGCACGAGAGCGTCTACCTGCTGATCCCGGTGCCGCACCTCGGCTCGGACGAGGTCGATTGGCAGCGCGATGGCGACATCTTCCGCGACCGGATCGTCAACTACCTGGAACACGACTTCGGCCTCACGGACTTTTCGCAGGCGATCACCGTCGAGCATCGCTTCACCCCGCTCGACTTCGAGCGCGAGTTGGGCGCGTACCTCGGCACCGGCTGGCAGATGGAACCGACCCTCTTCCAGTCGGCCTACTTCCGCCCGCACAACCGCTCGGAGGACGTGCGCGGCCTCTACATCGCGGGTGCGGGCACCCACCCCGGCGCGGGGCTGCCGGGAGTGCTCCTCTCCGCCGAGATCACCGCCGGGCTCGTGGAGCGCGACGCCCCGAAGCTCGGCACCTTCCCGCAGCCGAACGCCGCGCGGCAGGCCGCAGACTGAACCGCAGCGCGTGTGGGCGGGATACGGCGGGCGTGGGCTGCCGGTGGACTGAAGCCCCAAGACCCGGCTTGGGAGCACCTCCCGGCTGGATGGCCTGCGGCCATGCAGTGCCCCGTAGGGCAGCCACTACCCATGAAGGGCATACTATCCGCCTGCGCGGACCGAGCGGCGACGGTGCGGTCTGTGATGCCCATCGGCGCTGCGGCTTAGTGCTCCTTTTCATAATCAGTAGTGGGGTTAGGTTTGGCTTACTTCCTCGCAACCGCGCCGCCCCATCCCCACAAGTATTTGTGAAATGGAGCACTTAGCGTGGCGGAGTCAGCTAGCAGCGTCGACCTGATGAGCGGCCTGGGGGCTTGCCCCAGGCCGTCGCGCCGTCCGCGCGGTCCAGTCCATTTGCGCCAGCGCCGTGCGAGCGGTATAGAGAGACGGCGCGATGTGGCGCACCGGGACAGGGAGGCTGATCATGCAAGAGGCGCGAACAGGGATGCGGATCGGCGTGGGGTTGGGCGGCGACCCGACCGATGACCAGTTGCGACAGGCGCGGCAGATGGGGTGCGCGGGGATCGTCCTCGCCAACCCGGCCCTCCCCTGGCAGGGCGGCTGGGCCTATGACGACCTCGCACGCCTGCGCGAGCGCGTGGAGTCGTTCGAGTTGCGGCTGGAGGCGATCCAGCACACGCCGCTGGACGAGTTCGATCTGATCCGGCTCGGGCTGCCGGGCCAGGAAGGGGCACTCGCCGATTATCAGGCCACCATTCGCGCGCTCGGACGCGCCGGGATCCCGTCGCTCTGCTACAACTGGCGTCCGAACCGCCTCTACCGCACCGGCGAGGCGGGCGGGCGCGGCGGTGCGCGCGTGACAACCTTCGACAACGCGCAGGCGGGCGATCTGCCGCTCAGCCACGGACGCCCCTACAGCGCGGAGGAGTTGTGGGCCACCCACGACGCCTTTTTGCGCGCGGCGGTGCCGGTCGCGGTGGAGGCGGGCGTCACCCTGGCGCTGCACCCCGACGATCCGCCCGGCGTGCCGCTCGGCGGCATCGCGCGCATCATGAGCAGCTTCGATGGCTTCGTGCGCGCCGCGTCGGTCGCGGCGGAGCTCGCGCCGAACGGTTGGGGCTTGCTCTTCTGCATCGGCTGCTGGGCCGAGATCGGCGGCACGACGGAGGTGCTGCGCGGCATCCGGCACTTCGGGCCGCGCGGTCGGATCGCCTACGTCCACTTCCGCGACGTGCAGGGGGACGCCGCCTGCTTCGTGGAGTGCTTCCCCGGCGAGGGCGTCGTGGATGTGACGGGCGTGATGCGGACACTGCGCGAGGTCGGCTTCAGCGGCCTGATCATCGACGACCACGCGCCGCTGATGGTCGGCGACAGCGGCTGGGCACCGAAGAGCCGTGCGTACCAGACCGGCTATCTCCAGGGGTTGTTACGCGCGATCGAGGACTTGGTGCCGCGCCCGGTGCGCGGCGCATGAAAGCGAGGCAGACACCGCGCACACAACAATGCGCTGCGCGGGAGCGTCAGGAGGGAGCCAATGACCGGACCCTGGGAAGGCCCGCACTGGTCGGTCAGCCCGCACAACTTCGCCGCCGAGATCGCCCCACCAGGGCATCCGGTGCAACTCCACGATGTCACCCTGCGCGACGGCGAGGAGTGCGCGGACCTCGCCTATAGCGTCGAGGACAAGGTGCGGATGGCGGAGGCGCTCGCGCGGCTCGGCATCCGGCGCACCGAGCTGTTCCTGACCGTTCCGGGCTGGTACGAGAGCGTACGGGCGATCGTGGCGCGGCGACTGCCGTTCGATCTCTACGTCACCTGGGACCCGGCCAAGACGCCGCGCGTGCTCGATCTCGGCGTCCGTCATGTGATGGTCTGGTATCGCGCCAGCGATGTCTACCAGCGCCATGTGCTCGGCGGCGAGCGCGCGGCACTCCTCGATGAGGCGCTCGCCGCGATCCGTGCGGCGAAGGCGCAGGGGGCGTACGTCAATCTCTTCATGCCGGAATCGACCCGCATGGAGCTAGACCAGTTGCGCGATACCGCGAGCGCCGCCGAGCAGGCCGGGGCCGACGCCTTCACCCTGGTCGATAGCCTGGCGATCTGTCGCCCCGCCGCGCTCGGCTTCCTGGTACGCAAGCTGAAGGAGTTCACCAGCAAGCCGGTCGAGGTCCATTGCCACAACGACTTCGGCCTCGCCACCGCCTGCGTCCTCGCCGCCTACGAGGCGGGAGCCGACGCGCTCAACTGCTCGATCAACGCGGTCGGCTACCGCGCCGGGAACGCCGCGCTCGATGAGGTGGCGGTCGCGCTGGAAACGCTCTACGGCGTATCGACCGGCGTGCAACTCGACCGATTGCCCGAGGTCGCCGCGCTGGTGGCCTCGATCACCGGCATCCCCATCGGCTACTTCAAGGGGGTCACCGGCGGCGGCGCGATGAGCGTCGAACAATGGGGGGCGACCGCGCGCCTGGAAGCGGCGGGGCAGCGTCGCGCGGCGTTCGCCTACGAGCCGGAATTGGTGGGCCGCTCGCCGCGCGTGGTGGTGGGGAAGTGGAGCGATGTCGGCGCGGTCGAGAAGCGCCTGGGCGACTTCGGCCTGGGGGCGACGGCGGACCAGCTCGCCGTGCTCCTGCGCCGCTGCCAGGAGGCCGGACTCGCCGCCGGTCGCCCCCTCACCGATCCCGAGTTCCTGACGCTGGCGCACGCTGCCGGAGCAACGCCGACAAGTCACTGAGCGCCATGCGATCATCAATGGGGCGTGCCAGGAGGCACGCCCTCGCACCGCATGGACAACGGTCTTGGTGCGATCGTTGACGCCCTGCTAGAGTTGACGGCGTGCGAAGAACGCGACGAACGCCGGGACGAGGAGCAGGCACTATGAGCATCAGCGGGATCGGCGAGCACGCCGGGCCACAGGAGACCGATGTCTACAGCGTCGATGGGCACCTGATCGGCACGGTCGCCGAGGGGTGGGCGAGCGAGTACGCCAGCAGTCGGACGCTGGCCGGGACGACCCACCAGACGGGTGTCGGCTACTTTCGGCTCACCGGCCTCAAAGGGGGCGATCTCTTCGTGCCGCTGAGCGCCGTCGCCGACTACACCGATGAGCGCCTCCGCATCCGCTTCACGAAGGCCCAGATCGGGAAGCAGGGGTGGGCCAAGCGCCCCGCCGACTTGCCGCGCGATTAGCGAGGGGGAAGCGATGCGCTACCTGGAGGATTTCACGCCCGGCGAGGTGATCGAGCTCGGCAGCAAGATGGTCAGCGAGGAAGAGATCCTGGCCTTCGCGCGCGAGTTCGACCCGCAGCCTTTCCACGTCGACCCGGAACGAGCGCGCGACTCGATCTACGGCGGGCTCATCGCCAGCGGCTGGCACACGATCGCCATCTTCATGCGCCTGGCGGTGGACGGCTTCTTCAACGACACCATCAGCATGGGCTCGCCGGGGGTTAATGAGGTTCGCTGGCTCCGCCCGGTGCGTCCCGGCGATACCCTCCGTGCGCGCCTGACGATGATCGAATTGACCCCCTCGCGCAGCCGCCCCGATCGCGGCACGATGCGTTCCCTGGCCGAAGTTTTCAACGGGCAGGATGAGCGCGTGCTGAGCATGGATGTGCTCGGCATCGTCGGGCGTCGCCCGCAATAGGACGCACCCCACAGGCAGTGACGGCGAGAGACGCGGCGGCGGCAATGTACGAAATAGCAAGAAAGAAGAAGCGGAAACAGAACAGATGTACTACGCTGGTGGCGTTGGATCGACGTCACATCGCCTATGCGAGCAAGGAGGATGACGCACCATGACCACCGCAAAGAGCGCCCATCCGCAGATTGCTTCGTACGACACATGGCTGGATGCCCGGAAGGAATTGCTGGCGCGTGAGAAAGAGATCACGCGCGCGTGCGACGCGCTGAGCGCCGCTTGCCGATGGTCAGGATGGAGAAGGACTATCGCTTCACCGGCCCCAACGGCGAGGTCGGCTTTCCGGCCCTCTTCGAGGGCCGCCATCAGCTGATCGTCTATCACTTCATGTTCGATCCGCGCTGGGACGATGGTTGCCCGGCCTGCACCGGATATGTAGACGCCCTTGGTGAGATGCAGATGCTGCATGACCGCGACACGACGTTCGCGCTCGTCTCGCGCGCCACGTATGCCAAGATCGCGTCATACAAGGAACGGCGCGGCTGGACCCTGCCGTGGTATTCGTCGTATGGCAGCGACTTCAACTACGACTTCCACGTCACGCTCGATGCGTCGGTCGCGCCGATCGAGCACAACTTTCGTAGCGCGTCCGAGCTTGAGCAGGCGGGCGCGTTCCCTTCGGCGAGCGAACAACCCGCCGAGAGTCACGGGCTGAGCGTCTTCTTCCGCCTCGATGACGGAATCTTCCACACGTATGCGGCCTATGCGCGCGGCGTCGAAGGACTCACCAACGATTACAGCCTTCTCGACGTCACACCCTTTGGCCGCCAGGAGGATTGGGAAGACTCGCCGCCCGGCTGGCCGCAGCGCCCGACCTACGGCTGATGCCGAGATTATCGGCGGATCGCGGCCAGCCGAGGTCGCGCCCGATCGGGGTGCAGGGTTCTCGACCAAAGATCGACACATCGGACGTGGCGGGGCACCAGCGGAGCGCTGGTCTATTGGAAAGATAGACAGATGGATGCGTTAACCTTACTGAATTTCCAGGCGACGATGGCGAACGATTTGCTGACGCAGGTGTTCGCGCCCGTCACCGCCGCCCAGGGCGCGTGACGACTCAGCGGCTCGACCGCCAACACGATCACCCCCACCGTCCTCCACGTCTACACGTCCGAGGATCGGCTGGTTAGCGGGGTATCGGGGCGACAGACCCTCTGGGAGAGCGGGGGGTGGGGCGCACGGCTCGGCGTTGACCCGGCCAACCCCTGGACAATGACGCCTCTGGATGATCTCGCACCGTGCCGGGCCTACGCGAGTGCCGTGCGCGCCGCTACCGAAGCGCTCCTCCCCACGCTCGACGCGGACGCCCTGGGACGCGCGATCGCGACGCCGCGCGGGCCGCGCCCGCTGGGGGAGGCGCTCGCATTCGCGCTGGTACTCAATAAGGTCATCCACCTCGGCGAGATCGCGGCGCTGCTCGGCTGCCAGGGGGAGCGCGGCTTCCCGTTCTAACGGTACTTTGTGGACTCGGGCCGATGGCAGAATGGGCGGCGGCGGTGACGCCATGACGAAGTGCCTACCCGCTATCGCCCCCTCGCAACGTCGGACGACGACAGCGCGTGTCGCCTCCGGGGCGACACGCGCGGCAGGACGCACAAGGAGGGAGCCTGATGACGAAAGTTATCCTTGGCATGACGATGTCGCTGGACGGCTTCATCCACGACCAGCACGGCAGCGTCGCCGCCCTCTATCCCGATCTCGCCGCCGCACAGGATACTAGCGAGCATGCAGGAAGCGATCCGCACCACCGGCGCGGTCGTCATGGGCCGCCGCGCCTACAACATGGGCAATGGCGACTTTACCGGCTACGAATTCCAGACGCCGATCTTCGTCCTCACCCATCAGGCGCCGACGACCGTGACCAAAGGAGAGAACGACCGGCTACGGTTCCATTTCGTCACCGACGGCATCGTGAGCGCCATCGCCCAGGCAAAGGCCGCCGCCGGAGATCGGGATGTCGTGGTCATCGGCGGCGCACAGACGTTCCAGCAATGCCTGAACGCCGGCGTGGCGGACGAAATCCAGATCGCGATTCGGCCCGTACTCCTCGGCGCGGGACTCCGCCTCTTCGAGCAAATCGACGCGGCCCGCATCACCTTGGCGACGATCGCGGTCATGGAGACACCCACGACAACAGAGCTCCGCTTCCGCATCGTCAGTTAACGCTACATGGTGAACGCGGATCAAGGCAGGCATAGCGGTCGAGTCCGTGCTCGCGCCGGAGCAGCGGAAGGAGTCGCCGGAGTGCGGACGGCGGTGGGGGGCGCAACCAGGCGCGACAGCAGGCCACGTATGCCGTGCAAATATGCCTATGCAAGGCGTGTTAGGCCACCGCCCTGCATAGGCATATTTGTGCGCGGTCGATGAGGATCAACCGCGTCGAATTGCTGGTTGTCCTGTTGATTCTGGCGCGCGCTTCGCGCCAACTTCGAGCCCGTGCTACCAGCCGCGCCGCACGACCGCGCAGAGCCATTGCACCAGCGCCTCGATGTCGCCGAGGTGGCCCGTCTCGAACGGGCTGTGGGTGTAGCGCGCCGGGAAGGCGACGAGCGCGGTCGGGATGTCGGCCTTCATCAGCGCCCCGCCGTCGCTGCCGAACGAGCCGAAGATCGCATGCTGGATCGGGATCCCCTCCGCCGCCGCGACCCGCTCCAGTCGCCCGGTCAGCGCGTGGTCGTAGTGGACCAGCGCATCTTTGTGGACGAGGATCGGGCCGCCGCCGAGCCGCGCGGGCATCGCCCGTTCCGCGAGCGCCGGGATATCCCCCGCCATGCCGATCTCGACCGCGATCGCCGCGTCGAACGCGCCATCGCGGGCCGCGAGTGCGGCGGCACCCACCAACCCGATCTCCTCCTGGACCGTGCAGGCGAGGGTCAGGTCGCAGCGGCGTTCGGCGACCGAGACGCGGCGCAAGGTCTCGGTGATGACCGCCAGCGGCACCCGATCGTCCAGCGCCTTGCCGACGACGTGCGGGCCGAATTGCTCGGTCGGGCTGTCCCAGATGATCCGCGTCCCTGGTGTCACGCCGCGCGCGGTCAGCTCCTCGCGGGTCAGGCCGGTATCGACCCAGAAGTCGTCCCAGGTCAGTTCGTCGGGGTTGCCTTTCAGGTTCTGGCTCGCCAGATGCCCGGTCGCGGCCCCGATCACGCCCCGGATCGGTCCCGAGCGCGCCAACACAGCCACGCGCTGCCCCACGGTGAACCAGTTGCGGATGTCGGTCGTGCGCTCCCAGCCCTGCCCGTTGGCGAGCCAGAGGAAGCCGCCCGGATCGATCGCGCGGACGAGGTAGCAGAGTTCATCCGCGTGGGCGACGAGCAACAGGCGCGGGCCGCTCCCGCCCGCCCGCGCGATCAGGTTGCCGATCCGCGTCCGCTCCACGGACACGCCCGCCTCGCGCCAGAGCGCCTCGACCCGATCGAGGACCGCGCCCTCCTCGCCGATCGGCCCGGCCAGCTCGCTTAATTCCTTGATCAGCGCGAACACGATCCCTCCTTACGGTAACGATAGCGACGGGTCGCGCGACGCGGCGATCGAGGGGGCATGGGTCCACGGTCCGGCAACCACGGCGTTTAACCTTGCGGCGCGGGGATCGTCTCCTCGTGCTGCGTCGTCTTGTAGAGCCTGAAGCCACGCCCCTGATAATTGGCGAGCGCGTGCGGGCCATCGAGCGTACAGGTGTGCAGCCAGACGCGCGCGGCACCGGCGTCGAAAGCGTGCGCCACCCCGACCGAGAGGAGATGCTTCCCCAGGCCGCGCCCGTGGAAGTGCGGAATCAGCCCGAAGTGGACGATCTCCGTCCCCGTCTCGCCCGCGTCCTCCGGCTCGCTATCGAGTTCGATGTAGCCCGCCGGGGTGCCGCGCGCATGGAGGACCAGCAGCGTGACGCTCAGGCGCGACAGATGGGCCAGCAGGCGCTCATCGGGCCATTCGAGGCGATCGAGCCAGGCGTAGTCCCGCCCGACGGCATCGTAGAGGAAGCGATAGAACGAAACCAGCGGCTCGCGCGCTTCCAGCAGCAGGAGATCCGGGTCGTCGAGCGTTGCGGCGCGCAGTTCGGCACGCGAGTTGAGTTGCAAATAGGTCGTCGTCACGTCCACCGTGCGTACCGGGCTGCCCACCCGCCCCTCCTCGTGTCTCATCATCATTGCCACCGATGGCGACGTGTCCTCAGAACGGCGTTGCGGGCTGCTCGCGATCGAGGATCGCCGTCCGCACCCCGCTGCCCTCGACAGTGGGCAAGAGGGCCAGCAGGTCGCGGAGCGCCGCCTCGACAGCGGCCCGTCCCCCGGCGTGTTGCGCCTCCACGGTGATCAGCACCCCGGTCGTGTCCTCGCGGGCCGCGCTGGCGGCGCTCTGCCGCCAGCACCAGCGGCGGGCCGAGACCAGCCCGTCGGGGTCGCTGAAGATGACCTCGCTCGGTGCCGGGTGCTCGGCCTCCTCCTGGCCGAGATTGGTGAAACGCTCGTCGCCGGTGGCGAAGCGCACGGTCGTCGTGCCGCGCGCGCCGCGCAGGTCGCAGACGGCGATCGGCAGCGCGTAGCGGATGCTGATCATATTCCCCAGGTCCACCAGTGCGTTAAGGCTCGGGATCGTGCCGGACTTCGTCAGCCGACGCAGCAGCGCCTCCGCCGCGCTGCGGTATTGCGTCGGGTCCACCCCGAAGCCCCGGAAAACGCCGCCAGGCCGCCAGCGACGGCACCTGGCTGAGCGGCGTGTCACCGAGCCGCGCCAGCGTCGCCGCCTGCTCGGCGGCGTAGGCGGCGGCGAGGTCGCGCGGGGTCGGCCCGTTCACCACCCCGCGCGCGACGATGATCCCGCCGACCACCTCGGGGAACCGCGCGGTGATCGCGGCATCGTAGCGGAAGAGCGTCACACCTCACCTCATGGCGTTGTAACCCGGACTCCTAATACCCCCTGCATGGCGGGCATGGCCTCAGGCGTCGAAGACGATCACCGAGCGCAGCGTCTCGCCGCGCTGCATCGCCGCGAACGCCTCCTCGGTCTCGTCGAGGCCGATCGTGCGCGACACCACCTTGTCGAGGTTCAGCTGCCCCTGGCGATACCACGCGGCCAGCAGCGGGAAGTCGCGCGTGGGCAGGCAGTTGCCGTACCAGGAGACGCCCAGGTAGCCACCGAGATCGAAGAACTGCTGCATCTCGATATTCAGCATCGGGCCGGGGCCGGGCACGCCGATCAGGATGCAGGTGCCGGCGAGATCGCGACAGAAGAGCGCCTGCTCCAACGTCTCCGGTCGCCCGACCGCCTCGAAGGAGAAGTTGACGCCGAAGCCGCCGGTCAACTCCTTGATTTTGGCGACCGGGTCCACTTCCCGCGAGTTGACCGTGTGCGTCGCGCCGAAGTCCTTGGCCCATTCGAGCTTGCGCGCGTCGATGTCCACCGCGATGATCGTCGTCGCCCCGGCGAGTTTCGCCCCGGCGATCACGCTGTCGCCGACGCCGCCGCAGCCGAAGACCGCCACGCTCGATCCGGGCGTGACCTTGGCCTGATAGAGGGCCGCGCCGACGCCGGTCATCACGCCGCAGCCGATCAGCGACATCTGCGCCGCGGGGAGGTCGCGATCGATCGGGATCGCCTGCTTGGCGTGGACGAGCGTGTGCGTGCAGAAGGTGCCGATCCCGAGCACCGGATTCAGCAGCGTGCCGTCTTTGTCGCGCATTCGCTTCTCGGCGTTGAGGCTGTTGGCGCAGTAGTTCGGCTGCCCCGCGCGGCAGAAGCGGCAGACGCCGCAAGGCGCGCGCCAGGCCAGGATCACCTGATCGCCGACCTGCGGGCTCTCGACCCCCGCCCCGACCTTCTCGACGATCCCGGCACCTTCATGGCCGAGCAGGAAGGGGAAGCCATCCGGGCCGTACGCCCCCATCTTGACGCCGAGGTCGGTGTGGCAGACCCCCGACGCCAGGATGCGGACCAATACCTCGTTCGGGCCGGGATCATCGATCGTGAAGTCCTCGACCTCCGTCGCCGCCCCCGGTGTCCGCGCGATTACGCCCCGTGCCTTGGTGACCATCGTCGCCCCCTTCCATACGGTGTCTCTTTACGGTGTCTCTTTGTTTCCCGTGGATCACACCCGCCGCTGCCATTGCATCGGGGTATCAATCCTTGTGCGGATCATGGCTTTCCCGGATCACGATGATTGTGCCGCCTTAGCATAGGCGCGTCAACCTGACGACGCTGAAGGATGATGGGCGCACGGTGTAAGGAAATGCGGGGGGGTACGCCGCCGACGCGGCGGAAGAGTTCGTGCGGTACGATAGTGGCGGCAATGCGGCACGGCAGGCCGCGCGAACGTGGCGCGCACCGGAGGGTACAAGACTATGGCACAACACCCCTGGCCGGATCGAGATGAGAAAGAGGCGATCTTCGCGCTGACCGCTGAGTTGGCCGCGCTCGATGGCCCCGCCGGCTTCGAGGGGCCGGTCGTGCGGCGACTGGTCGAACTCCTGCGCCCGCTGGCCGATGAGATCACCGTCGATCGCTTCGGCAACATCATCGCCACCCGACACGGGCGCGACGGGGCAGGACATGGCCCTTCGCTGATGATCTCGGCCCACTCGGACGAGATCGGTGGCGTGGTGCGCGCCTTCGAGCCGGATGGCATGGTCCGCTTCGAGCGCCTCGGCGGCGTGGTGGAGACGACGCTGATCGGGCGGCGCGTGCGGATCAACGGCCTGCGCGGCGTGGTCGGCGTGCGGGCCGGGCACGTACAGAGCGCCGACGAGCGCTTGAAGTCGCCACCTTTGCGAGATCTCTACATCGATCTCGGGACCGACTCGGCGGCGGCGACGCGCGCCCTTGGCATCGCGGTCGGCGATCCGATCGCCTACGAGAGCGAGACGGTCCGCCTCGCCAACCCGGACCGGATCTCCGGCAAGGCGATCGACAATCGGATCGCCTGCGCCCTGCTCGTCCGCCTCTTCGCGCGCCTGCAAGGGGTCGCGCTCGGCGGCACGATCCACGGCGTCGTCACGGTGCAGGAGGAGGTCGGGTTGCGCGGCGCGCAGGTCGTCACCTACCGCCTGAACCCCGACTACGCCATCGTGGTCGATACCCTCCCCGCCGCCGGGACGCCGGATGTCAGCTACACCAGGGAGCTGGCGATCGACATCGGGGCGGGGCCGGTGATCCCGCTCGTCAGCGGCAGCGGTGGGCGCGGCAACATCATGCACCCGGCCATGAAGCGGCTCCTGCTCGAGACGGCGGAGGCGGCGGGGATCCCGGTCCAAGCGGCGATCTTCACCCAGGGGAACTCCGATGTCGCCGCCGTCCACCTGGTGCGCGAGGGGATCCCGGCGGGGGTGATCAACATCCCCCGGCGCTATTCGCACACGCCGGTGGAGACCGCCGACCTCAACGATGCCGCCGGGGCGCTACACTTACTCGAACTGGTCGCGCGGGCGCATGGGCCAGGGGTGCAGCTCGAGTTCCTCGATTGAGTGGGCGGAGTGGGCGAGTGAAGGGGTAGGGACAGTTTTGGGATGGGTGGGCCGTTGGGTTAAAACCCCGGCTGGATGGCCTGCGGCCACGCAGTACCCCGGAGGGCAGCCACTACCCATGAAGGGCATACTATACCCGTGAAGGGCATACTATACCCGTGAAGGGCACAATGTCCGCCTACGCGGACTGGGGGGTTGCACGGGTGTGGTTGACTGGCGGCGTGTCGGCGGCGTGGGCGCGGGGTCCGGGGTTGCACTACCCACGAAGGGTACACTGCCCCGGCGAGGGGTGGCTATCGCCGCCACGAAGCCCCAAAACGCGGCTTGGGAGCACCTCTCCATTGGGGACTGGAATATCACGCACTCAGGCGTGAACCGCGATGCCAGTGACGGCGAGACCTCCTCTCCTCGGATGGGGAGAGGGGGCAGGGGATGAGGGTCCATCCAGCACCCTCCCACGTTACTGACGAAGCCCCTCTCCCAGAGTGGGAGAGGGGCGACGGAGGGGTTTTCACCCACTATCACCCGTCTCACTCCGCCCACTCGCCACACTCGCCCACTTCGCCACGCCCATGCCAAACTTTTGACACAGTTATCGTGAAACCTTAAGGGGGTACTGTCGTATATAGGGGACAAGGAGCGGCGATGGTCGCATACGGGTTGCAAACAGACGAAGCGGAACTCATCACGGTGGCTAAAGCGGGCGAGCAGGAAGCTTTCCGGCAGATCGTCGAACGCTATCAGGGGGCCGTCTACAATCTGGCGTACCGCATGCTCGGCACTCCCGAGGAGGCCGAGGACGCGGCACAGGAGATCTTCGTCCGCATCTACCGGCAACTGGAACGGTACGACCCGACGCGGAAGTTCTCCACCTGGACGCTGGCGATCGCCACGAACTACTGCATCGACCAACTCCGTCGTCGCAGGATGCAACTGGTGCCGCTGGAAAATATTATCCCGTGGGCGCGTGATCGCGAAGCGGGGCCGGAAGCCGAGGCGTTGGGGCAAGAATCGCGCGACGAAGTCCAGCGCCTGATCAAGCAACTCCCGGAGAAGTATCGCGCGCCACTGGTACTCCGCTACTGGGAAGATCTCTCGTGCGCCGAGATCGCGGAGATTCTTGGCGTACCCGAAGGAACGGTCAAGACGCAGATTCACCGCGCACGCAAGGCGTTGGGGAAACTGCTGGCAGGGGAAGAGGAACGGCGGGATGCGTTGTCGCGAGTGTGAGTTGCTGCTCTGGGCCTTCATCGACGGCGAACTGCCACCGGCGCAGCGTCGGGAAGTCGCCGCGCACCTGGAAAGCTGCGCGCAGTGCAGCAGGGCGTATGAGCAATTGCGCGCCTTCCCCCTCCAGATAGGCCAATTATCGATGGCGACGCCGCCCGCCGATTTCAGCGCCCGCCTGATGGAACGGATCGCCCTCCTGCCACCGCCATCGCAACTCGCGACGCAGTACGAGCAGCGTCGCCCGCTCCCCTGGTCCGGGCCGACCGGGATGGTCGTCGCTTTCTCCGCCGCCGCCGCCGCGATCATTCTCGGCCTGATCAGTACCTCCGCCATCGCCCTGGCGGACGGCTCGCTGACGCGGGGTAATGGCAATGGAGGGAGCGGGATCGCCAGTTCCATCGGCGGGGGGGTCGTCTTCTCGGCCTGGAAACACCTCTCGGTCCCGATCTTCCTCGCGCTGGCGGTGATGCTGACGATCCTGACCGTCCTCTGGTTCCGCGTCGTCGCCCCACGCCGCTGATTCCCCCGCGCATGGCGATTTTGCCCGCTCCGCGCTGGTGGCGCACGCGCCGCGCGCCGCGCCCGGTTGTTGTCGCCGATCCCGCCGCGCCCTTCATCCGGCTCGACGCCATCGCTCGCGAGTACCAGACCGGGCGCGGCGCGTTGACCGCCCTGCACCCGACCGATCTGGCGATACCCGCCGGGCAGACGGTCGCGATCGTTGGCCCGTCCGGTAGCGGCAAATCGACGATCCTCAACGTGATCGCCGGGATCGATCGCCCGACGAGCGGGCGCGTCACCATCGGCGGCATCGATCTCACCGCCCTCTCCGAAGAGGGGCTGACCCGTTGGCGCGGCGAGCAGGTGGGGATCGTCTTCCAGTTCTTCCAACTGATGCCGACCCTCTCCGCCCTGGAAAATGTGATCCTGGCGAGCGAGTTTCGTACGCGCCCACCCGGTGTGGGGCAGCGGCGACAGCGGGCGCTCGAATTGCTCGACCACATCGGACTGGCCGAGCTCGCCGATCACCTACCGAGCGAGCTTTCGGGTGGCGAGCAACAACGGGTCGCGCTGGCCCGCGCGCTCGTCAACGACCCGCCGCTCCTCCTGGCCGACGAGCCAACCGGCAACCTCGACTCGGCGACCGGCGAGCGGATCATGGGGCTCCTCGCCGCGTTCGCGACTGCGGGGCGCACCCTCATCTTCGTCACCCACGACCCTATCCTGGCCGCGCGCGCCGACCGGACGATCCGCGTCCGCGATGGTGCCATCGTGAGCGACCGGCCCGCCACTACCACCGCCGACAACACCACACCCTGACCGCCACGCCAGCCCACTGGCATCCCGCGTGAGTGATCGGCGTTGGATGGCCGGCACTCAACTTGTACTTATCCCACTATCCCCATTACGCCTCTTCTCCTTACGACGCGATCGGACGCCGCCGCCGGAGAATCAAGCCCGCCGCGATGATGAGCGCGAGCGCGAGCAGCGGCAGCAGCACGGCGGCGGGGATGGCGATCCCCAACCGGGCGAGGGCACGATCGGCGATGCCGAGATCGCCGTTGTCCACAAGGGTCACGGCGGGGCGGTCGCCCGCATAGCCGAGGCTCGCCTTCCACTCGCGATCGAGCCCATCGGTGTCGAAGCCGAAGACGCGCATCAGCGCCTCATCCGGCGACAGCTCGGCCCCGAACCCGCGCAGCAACTCGCCGAGCTTCGCGTCGCCGTAGCGTTCGAGCAGGAAACGGACCAGGCTGACGCTCTCGGCGTAGGAGAGGCGCGCGGCGGTCGGATCGAGCGGGAAGTTGGAGTTGAGCGCGCGTGCGGGCAGGAGCGCCCCGGCGGAAACGGCGCGGGTGAGGAGGGCATCGAGCGAGCTGTCGGCGGTCTCCTGGTTGTAGACGGCCAAGCCCTCGTCGAGCCAATGCGGCACCCCGCCATAAGGATTGGCGGTCGCCTCGTAGAGGAGGAGGTGGCTCACCTCGTGCGGCACGATGCGCCGGATCTCGGCGGTATTGCCCCCTTCCGGCTGGATGCCGGTCACGATCAGGCCCAATTCGGGGTGCGCCTGTCCGCCGATCCATTCGGCGCTGTTGGCGGGGAGCGAGCCGGCGAAGTCGCGGTTGTTGCCGTAGACAACGATGTGGACCGGGCGCGTCCCGGCGACGCCGAAGCGCGTGCCGAGGCCGACGATCGTCCGCTGCGCCGTGCCGAGGATGTCGCACCCGAACGCCTCGTCGCCGGCGTAATAGTAGACGGTCACCTGATCGCCGCTGACGGTGCGCCAGGGGAAACGCTCGTCCTGATAGAGGAAGGTCTGCGGGGCGGTCGTGAATTCGTTCCCCGCCGCGTCGGTGAGCGACCAGACGTATTGCAGATCGAGGCCGGGCGGCAGGTAGTTGGCGCGCATGTCCACGACCTGCCGGATGGTCAACTGCTGCGCGGCGTGGACCTCCGCCACGGCGAGACTCGTCATCTCGGCGGCGACCGGGCGGTAGAAGAGGCGTGCGGCGGTGATCGGCGTGCCAGCGCTCGCGACGGTCAGCTCGAAGGTGATCCGCTCCGGGAACTCCGGTTTCGCCGACTGCGCGATGATGCGAAAGGCCGGAGCCTGGGTGCTACCGCTCGGGGCGGCGGCGACGTGCGGCGCGGCGGCGAATCCCGGTGCGAAAGATAGGATCGCCACCACCCAGAGCGCCCGCCACCGCCGCCCCATCCGTGCCCGCCTTATGCGCTCGCGCCCTCGGCCAGGGCATCCTCGCCGCTCCCGATCTGGCCGCGCAGGTAAGCGTCGATGAACGGGTCGAGGTCACCATCGAGGACACCCTGGATGTTGCCGGTCTGGGCGTCGGTGCGGTTATCCTTCACCATCGTGTAGGGGTGCAGGACGTAGGAGCGGATCTGGCTCCCGAACTCGGCGGCCAGGCGCTCGCCCTTCAGTCGCGCCCGCTCCTCCTCGCGCTCGCGCTCGCGCAGTTCGAGCAGCTTGGCGCGGAGGATCTTCATCGCCGACTCGCGATTCTGCATCTGCGAGCGCTCGTTCTGGCAGGTGACGACGATATTGGTCGGGAGGTGGGTGATGCGGATCGCCGACGAGGTCTTGTTGACGTGCTGGCCGCCCGCCCCGGAGGCGCGGTAGGTATCGATCCGGAGATCGTCGTCGTTGATCTCCAAATCGCTCGTCTCCTCCACCTCCGGCAGCACCTCCACCTGGGCGAAGGCGGTGTGGCGGCGGTGTGCCTGATCGAACGGCGAGAGGCGCACGAGTCGGTGGACCCCCTTCTCGCCGCGCGTGAAGCCATAGGCGTCGGCTCCACGGATCTCGATGCTGGCGCTCTTGATCCCCGCTTCCTCACCCTCGGTGTAGTCGAGCACCTCGGTCTTGAAGCCGCGACGTTCGGCCCAGCGCAGGTACATCCGCAGCAGCATCTCGGCCCAGTCCTGGGCATCGACCCCGCCCGCCCCGGCGCTGAAGCTCATGATCACGTCGTGATCGTCGTAGGGGCCGGAGAGCATCAGGCGCGTTTCGAGCGCCGCCACGCGCGTGGACAGGGCGTCGGCCTCGCGCTCGACCTCCGCGACCACCCCTGCGTCACCCTCGGCGAGCGCCATATCGAGCAGTTCGCCCGCATCGGCGATCCCCTGACTGAATGAGCGCCACTCGCCGACCTGCTCGCGCAGGCCGGTCAGCTTCCGCATCGTCCCTTGCGCGGTGCGTGTGTCGTTCCAGAAGTCGGGGGCGACGCTCAGCTCCTCGAGCTCGGCGATCTGCGCCTCTTTGCCGGGTAAGTCAAAGACGCCTCCCGATTTCCTCGATCCGCCCGCCAAGATCGGCCAGAGTTGTCCGCAATTGCTCGCTCATCGGGTATATCCCTCCATCGAAATACAAAATCTTTGCAAGATAGTAGCGCGTAGAGCAAGATTCGACGGGATATGTCGCGCGCATGTCGCTCCACGTTAGTATACCATCGCGCCCGGAACGGCCCCTGACGGGGCACGAATCCGGGCGCGAGCGGCGCGCGTAACTCAGCGCGACGCCCCCATACGTCGCCGGATCGCGATCAGCAGGGCAGCGGCGAGGAGCGCCGCGACGATGCCGCCAAAGCGCGTCCCCTGTGCATCGAGAGGCGGCGGTGGCACGGACACCACGCCACGCTCGTCCGCCACGGCGGGCTGCGACACATAGCGCCCGTGCTTCGGCACCGCGAGCCGGTCGAAATCGCGCACGAGGCGATCTAACGCCTCGTCCAGCTGCGCCCCGGCCAGCGGTCGCCCGTGCCCGGTCCCGGCGCTGGCCGGGTGGAGCGCGGCCAGCGCCGCCACCGAACGTCGTGAGGCAGGCCAATCAGGGGTGAAGGAGGTTGGTGGCCCCTGGATGTACACCGGCTTGAGCAGTGCCGCCACGAACGATTCCTGCTTCGTCGTCACGAAGGCATCCCCGGCGATCAGCAACCGATCGGCCTCGCGGAAAAACGAGACGTGGCCGGGCGCGTGACCAGGCGTGGGGATCGCACGCCAGTCGGGGAGCTGCGGCACGCCGCCATCGTCGGGCAGGGCGTGTACGCGCCCGCCGAGGTCGAGCGGGCCGCGCGGGAACAGCACCGAGAGCCGCGTCATCAGCCCACCGCCCACGGTCGGATCGGGCGGCGGATAGGAGGAGCGCCCGGTGAGATACGGGAGTTCGAGGGAGTGCGCGTAGACGGGCACGTCCCAGCGTTCGGCCAATTCCTCCAAGGCGCTGACGTGATCGACGTGGCCGTGCGTGAGCAGGATCGCCGCCGGGCGCGCGTCGGCGCCGAAGCGACGGGCGGCGGCGCGCGCGATCTGCTCCATCATGCCGATGAACCCGGCGTCGATCAGCGTCCAGCCACGGTCGCCCGCGTTCGGCCTGCCGATCAGATAGACATTGACGATCGGCCCCGGCAAGCAGGCGACATCGGGTGCGAGTAGCCATAGATCATCCTGGCGTGCGATCTCCATTCCCTCTTCCCTTCCCCGAACACAGTTGCTCATGCCGCACGTTAGCCGATAGTGAAGCCCTGTCTGCACCGGAGTATCGCAGGGTCGGTGCCAGAGCAACATCCGCGCCCGCCGTTCGTTATACTCTGCACAACCCCGCACCGCGCCCGCAGGTCGCGCCCGACGCGCGCCGCGAGCGCTGTAGCGGAGGGCGATGAGGCGGCGCAGGGGTGGGGGAGCAACGTGGCGATCGACCGACAGAACGGGTTGGCGAACGAGCAAGTGGCGCGCGGCGAGCACGGCGGCGAGCCGCAGATACCGGAAGTGGTCATCCGTCGCCTGCCGATCTACGCACGGACCCTCGATGAGGCGCTGCGGCTCGGCGTGACGACTATGTCCTCCACCGATCTCGCCGATCGCATCGGCGTGACCGCCGCGCAGATCCGGCGCGATCTCTCCTACTTCGGGCGTTTCGGCAAGCAGGGCAAGGGCTACGATATCGCGACCCTGGCGAACGAGATCCGGCAGATCCTCAACCTGACCCGGCAGTGGGATGTGGCGCTCGTCGGCTTCGGCAATCTGGGGCAGGCGATCGCGCGCTATCGCGGCTTCCTGGAGAGCAATTTCAACATCGCGGTGATCTTCGATGATGACCCCGCCAAGATCGGCGCGCGCTCGGGCCAGGACGCCCCGGAAATCCTGCCCGAAGAGCGGATTGCGGAGATCGTCGCGGAGCGCGGCATCAGGATCGGCATCGTCGCGACCCCCGCACGCGCCGCGCAACGCACCGCCGACCGCCTGATCGCCGGGCAAGTGGGCGCGATCCTCAACTATGCGCCGGTCGTGTTGCAGGTGCCGGAATGGATCTGCGTGCGCGACATCGACCCGGTCACGATGCTCCAGAGCATGACCTATTATCTCGACAAGGGGTATCGGCGTCCGAACGGGATCGCGCTCGACGAGCAATAACTGCGGAGCATCAAGAGCAAATGGACGAAAAGTGGTATGGCGTAACGCTACTCTTATTATGCCGAGTCAACCATAACGCTATAGGACCGTGGACCTGTGATGAACAAGTACATGTAATAAAGGCGCATGATGAAGAGACAGCCCGCCAAAAAGCGGAGCAACTGGGAAGGCAAGAAGAACACTCTTACAACAACACCTACGGTGAAATAGTATCATGGGAGTTTATAGCATTGACCAATATATACGAGATCGATGACGAAACAATCGTGGATGGAACTGAAATCAGCAGCCGACTCCATGAGGTAACAAGTTTGCCCCACCTTTCACCAGACCTGAAATAACGATTCTATGGAGGCAGGTCGCACAAGGCGCGCAGACCCTGTGCGACCCCGCTCTCTCTTGTTCCAACTACCCCAGGTACGGCGTCAACTCCTGCATCAGCTTCCCCTTCGGGCGCGTGCCGATCAGTTGCTTCACCACCTCGCCATCGCGGAAGAGGAGCAGGGTCGGGAAGCTCATCACGCCGAAGCGCACGGGGGTACGCTCGTTCTCCTCCACATTCAGTTGCACGATCGTCAGGCGCTCCCCCTGCTCCCGCGCGATTTCCGCCAGGATCGGCGCGAGGGCGTAGCATGGGCGGCACCAGGTCGCCCAGAAATCGACCAGCACCGGACCGGTCGCCCCTTCCACGGTCGCCGCGAACGTCGCGTCGGATACCGCCGTTAATCCTGTCATCAGCGACTCCTTCTTGTTGATGGCCCATTGCCCCAAGGTCGGCGTGGGCCTAGAATCGAAGGGTAACGGTTCAAGTCGGCTTGAAGTCAAGGGGAAAGCGCAATGCAATGGCGAGGCTGACGATCGGCCAGGTGGCGCGCGGGGCCGGGCTGCGCGCCTCGGCGATCCGCTACTACGAGAGCATCGCCCTCCTGCCAGCGCCGGAACGGGTCGGCGGGCAGCGTCGCTACGACGCGGCGATCCTGGAACGGCTGTCCTTCATCGGCGCGGCCCGCAGCCTCGGCTTCTCGCTCGATGAGATCCGCGCCCTACTCGGCGGGGGCGAGACCGACGCGCCGCTGGCCGCACGCTGGCAGGGGTTGGCGCGACGGAAGCTCGGCGAGATCGATCGCGTGCTCGCCGAGGCGACGCTGATCCAGCAGGCACTCCGCGACGGGTTGGAGTGCGGCTGCACCGATCTCGCCTCCTGCCTCGGCTGTATCGTGGCGCACGCCCCGCAGCAGCCCGCCGCGCGCTGAGGCGTGGGGCAGATCGGCAGCGTGCTAGAATGACAGACAATCGCTGCGACGGTCCGCAGCGCGCCGCATGTGGGCAAGGAGGAGGAGGGACGATGGCGGAGCACAACGACGCGATCGAGGCACTGTACGGTGAGGACCGCAAGTTCCCGCCCTCATCGGCGTTCCGCGCGCGCTCGCTGGTCAGCGACGACAGCCTCTATCGCCGGGCAGACGAGGATTTCGAGGGTTTCTGGGCGGATCAGGCCAAGACCCTGGAATGGTCCAGGCCGTGGGACACGGTGCTGGACTGGCAGCCCCCGTTCGCCAAGTGGTTCATCGGCGGCAAGCTGAACGCCTCGGTCAACTGCGTCGATCGCCACGTCGCGGCGGGGCGCGGCGACCGCGTCGCCTACTACTTCGAGGGCGAGCCGGGCGACCGCCGCGCGATCACCTACCGCGATCTGCTGACGGAGGTCTGCCGCTGCGCCAACGCGATGAAGGAACTGGGCGTCAAGCGAGGCGACCGGGTGGCGATCTACATGCCGATGATCCCCGAATTGCCGATCGCGATGCTCGCCTGCGCCCGCCTCGGCGCACCGCACACGGTCGTCTTCGGCGGCTTCTCGGCGGAGGCGCTGCGCGACCGCATCCTCGACGCCGACGCCCGCTTCGTGGTCACCGCCGATGGCGGCTTCCGGCGCGGCAAACCCTACTCGCTGAAGGCGCAGGCCGATCAGGCGCTGACCGAGACGCCGGATGTGCATACCGTGCTCGTCGTGCGCCGCAGCGAGAGCGAGGTGACGATGCAGCCCCAGCGCGATGTCTGGTGGCACGAGGTCGTGCCGGGGCAGGCCGACACCTGCGAGCCGGAGCAGATGGACAGCGAGGACATGCTCTATCTGCTCTATACCTCCGGCTCGACCGGCAAGCCGAAGGGGATTTTGCACACTACCGGCGGCTATCTCGTCGGCACCGCTTTCACCCACAAGTACGTCTTCGATCTGCACGACGAGGATATCTACTGGGCCGCCGCCGACATCGGCTGGGTAACAGGACACTCCTACATCGTCTACGGCCCGCTCGCCAATGGCGCGACGAGCATCCTTTACGAGGGGACGCCCGACTATCCGGGCTACGACCGCTGGTGGGAGATCATCGAGCGCTACAAAGTCTCGATCCTCTACTGCGCCCCCACCGCCATCCGCGCCCACATGAAGTGGGGCGCGGAGCACGCGCAGAAGCACGATCTCTCGTCGTTACGGGTTCTCGGCACGGTTGGCGAGCCGATCAACCCGGAGGCGTGGATCTGGTATCACCGATACATCGGTGGCGAGCGCTGCCCGATCGTCGATACCTGGTGGCAGACCGAGACCGGCGCGATGATGATTTCTCCCCTGCCGGGGGTCACGACGACCAAGCCCGGCTCGGCGACTTTCCCCCTACCGGGGGTCGCGGCGGACGTGGTGGACGAGGCCGGGAACTCGGTGCCGCTCGGGCGCGGCGGCTATCTGGTGCTGACCAAGCCCTGGCCCGCGATGTTGCGCGGCATCTACAACGACCCGGAACGCTATCAGGAGACCTATTGGAGCCGCTATCCCGGCAAATACTTCGTCGGGGATGGCTGCAAGCGCGATGCGGAGGGCTACTACTGGCTCCTCGGGCGCGTGGACGACGTGATGAACATCTCCGGGCACCGGATCAGCACGACCGAGATCGAGAGCGCGCTCGTCAGCGATCCGCGCGTGGCGGAGGCGGCGGTGGTCGGGCAACCCGATCCGGTGACCGGCGAGGCGATCTTCTGCTTCGTGACCCTGCGCTCCGGGACCGAGCCGACCCCCGCGCTCGGTCAAGAACTGCGGCAGCACGTCGCCAAGCAGATCGGCGCATTCGCCCGCCCGAAGACCGTCATGTTCACGCCGGACCTTCCCAAGACCCGTTCCGGCAAGATCATGCGTCGCCTGCTACGGGATGTGGCGAGCGGGCGCACCCTCGGCGACACCACCACCCTCGCCGACGCCAGCGTGGTCGAGCAGATCCGCGAGGCGTCCGCAGCGGCGAAGAGCGACGAGTAGCCGCCTTTCGATTGCCCCGCCCCCTTCGCTGATTGTGAAGGGGGTGGGACGATGCACGGGGAAGATGCCCGAACAAAATCTCGAAGTGCTCCTGGCGACGCGACCGGAAGATTTTGCTCGTCGACTGCTCGCGATCCACGGCGTACCGGCAGCACCTCTCGTCGCGGCGGCTGGCTGGTCGAATGCGGTATGGCTGACGAACACGCATGTTGTACGGTTATCTTCCGGTCGTTTCCGTGATTCCTTTGCCCATGAAGCCTCCACGCTCCGCCTCTTACCCGCAGCGGTGCCGCACGCACGAATTCGCGCCTATGGCCGGATCGGGAACCGCGAATGGATGATCCAGGACCGCATTCCGGGCCAGCCACTCCTGGCGATATGGCCTGCGCTGAGCGCGACCGAGCGACGAGCAACCATCACCCAACTGGGCACGATCCTACGCGCACTCCACGCGACACAATTCCCCGCCAACTTCACCAATCCCGCGCTCGCCGACGCGCTCGCGCCAGGCGGACAGCCCCGAAACGCCTATCACGCACCGCCCGCGCGCCATCGAGTCTTGCTCGATGCGGTTTCGCGCGTGCCGGGAACAGATCAGGGAATGCTCCGGGAGGTAGGCACATTCATCGCCGAACGCCTGGAGGCTTTCACCGCAGCGCCTACGGCGCTTGTTCATGCCGACATACACTTCTCAAATCTGCTCTGGAATGCGGGGAGCATCACGGCGCTGCTCGACTTTGAGGGGGCGCGACCCGCCTCGCCCGATCAGGAGCTGGATACGCTGTTGCGCTTCGCGCGCGAACCCTGGCTCTATCGCGGGCCGGGCTCCCAGGGAGGCCCACCGAACGAAGAGGTACGACCGCTCCCTGATTGGCTCGCCGCGGCCTACCCCGAACTCTTCTCCCATCCGCGACTACCGGCGCGGCTCGCGGTGTATGAAGTGCTGTGGCAATTGGTCCAGATACTCAATTTTCCGACGGCCAGTGGAGGTGCCGATCCCCTGGGACACCTGAAGTCGCTCCTGGCGGCGGGCGACCGCTGGATCGCGTTCTGAGCGGCACCTATAGCAAGCGCGTATGGCGGCTGCTACTATGGCGACTGCTGCTATGATCGCAGATGCGGACCAGCACCCATGCACCAGTGTGAGGACAGCGGTATGGATAGAGCGAAAATCCAGGACGCGGTGATCGTCGGGGCGGTGCGGACGCCGATCGGGTCGTTCGGCGGCTCGCTGGCGGAGGTGTCGGCGATCGAGTTGGGCAAGCTGGTGATCGCGGAGGCGCTGCGGCGGGCGGGGGTCACGCCCGCGCAGGTCGATGAGGTGATCATGGGGATGGTCCTCACCACCGCCGTCGGGCAGGGTCCGGCGCGACAGGCGGCGATCGGGGCGGGGTTGCCGGTCGAGGTTCCGGCGACGACGGTCAACAAGCTTTGCGGCTCCGGCCTGAAGGCGATCGCGCTCGCCGCCGACGCGATCCGCCTCGGCGATGCGGCGATCGTGGTGGCGGGTGGTATGGAGAATATGAGTCGCGCGCCGTACGCGCTCGAAAAGGCGCGGAGCGGCTACCGGCTCGGCGATGGCGCGATCATCGATACGCTGATGCGCGACGGCCTGATCGATGCCTTCCACGGCTACCCGATGGGGATCACCGCCGAGAATGTCGCCGAGCAGTTTGGCATCGGGCGCGCGGCACAGGACGAATTCGCGGCGCGCAGCCAGGAACGCGCGGTCGCGGCGATCGAGGCGGGCGCGTTCGATCGCGAGATCCTGCCGATCGAAGTCCCCGCCGGGCGCGGCAAGACCCGCACCTTCGCGCGCGACGAGCACCCGCGCCCCGGCACGACCGTCGCGACGCTGGCACGGCTGCGCCCTGCCTTCAAGCCGGATGGCGGCACCGTCACCGCCGGGAACGCCTCGGGGATCAACGATGGCGCGGCGGCGGTCGTGGTGATGAGCGCCGCGCGGGCGCGCGAACTCGGGCTGACACCGCTGGCGCGGATCGTCGCGCACGCCTCGGCGGGGGTCGATCCGCGCGTCATGGGACTCGGGCCGATTCCGGCGAGCCAGCGCGCGCTGCGAAAGGCGGGGCTGACCCTCGATGACATCGACCTGATCGAGCTGAACGAGGCGTTCGCGGCGCAGTCGCTGGCGGTCTGCGCGCAGCTGGGCGCGGACCCGGCGAAGACCAACGTACACGGCGGCGCGATCGCGCTCGGCCACCCGATCGGGGCGAGTGGCGCGCGCGTGCTGGTGACGCTGCTGCACGCGATGGAAGCGCGCGGCGCGCGGCGCGGCCTCGCCGCGCTCTGCATCGGTGGCGGTCAGGGGATCGCGCTGATCGTCGAGCGCGTGGCGGCGGACGCCTGAGCGATGCCCGAACAGGACGCGCCCTCTCCCCCACCGGCCATCGGCGTCCGTCTCGCCTGGACCGCGCTCCCCGCCGAACTGCGCGCAGCGGTCGAGGCGTGGTTAGGGGAGCCGGTCATGGCGGCGGCGAGTCAGGCTGGCGGCTTCTCGCCGGGGGTCGCCGCGCGTCTGCTGACGGCGAGCGGTCGCCGCGTCTTCCTCAAGGCGGTCGGGGTGGCGTTGAACGCCGACTCGCCGCGCTTCCACCGGCGCGAGATCGCGATCGCGGCGGCGCTCCCACCGAGCGCGTCCGCACCACGCCTCCTCTGGTCCTACGACCACGGCGGTTGGGTGGCGTTGATCTTCGAGGATATCGCGGGAGCTCAGCCGCAGCAGCCGTGGCGCACGGACGAGTTGGCGCGCGTGCTCGGCGCGCTGAACGACCTCGCGGCGGCGCTGACCCCCTCCCCGCTGCCGCCGACGATCGCCGTGCGCGCGCGCGACTCCGCGCTCCTCAACGGGGCGTGGTGGACGCGGGTGCGGCGCGACACTCTATCCGGGCTCGATCCGTGGTCGGCGCGGCACCTGGACGCGCTGATCGCGCTGGAAGCAGTGGCCCCGGCGGCGGCGGACGGCGAGACGCTCCAACACTTCGACGTGCGCGCCGACAACGTGCTGCTGACGCCGGAGCGCGTCTACGTGGTCGATTGGCCGCACGCGCGGATCGGCGCACCGTGGCTCGATCTGGTCGGCATGGCCCCGAGCGTGGCGATGCAGGGTGGCCCGGAGCCGGAGGCGCTGCTGCGCGATCAGCCGGTCCTGCGCGGCGTCGCGCCCGAGGCCATCGACGCCTTCATCGCCCTGCTGGCGGGGTACTTCACCTGGCACGCCATGCAACCGCCGCCGCCCGGCATCCCCACCGTCCGCGCCTTCCAGGATGCCCAGGGGATCGTGGCCCGCCGCTGGCTGGCGCGGTGCCGCGGCTGGGGCTGATCGGCACCGCCCTACACCACTCTCCGACCCTATTGCTCACTGCTCGATAGCGCGTCGCGTACGAGCGACGCGCTATCGGGCCAGCCGTAGGCGACCTCGCGGATCGGATAGCCGCGCATCTCGCCGTTGCGCTCCCGCAGCAGCTCGCCGCCGAGCGCGCGGTAGAAGCCGCGCGCCGCCGTGTTATCGGCCAGCGCCCAGAGGAGGAGGTTCGGGTAGCCCTGCGCCCGCAGCGAGCCGATCGCCGCGCCGAGCAGCGCGCGACCGAGGCCACGCCCGCGATAGTCGCGCAGCAGGTAGAGGCCGAGCAACTCCGCACGATAGACCAGATCGCCCGACTCTTCCGGGCCACCCCAAGCGCAGCCGACGATCCGACCGGCATCCTCCGCGACATAGGCGCAGCGCGCGACGGCGGGCAAACGCAGCAACGCGGCCCACAGCGCCTCGCGGTCGGCCAGCCGAGAGCCCGCGATCACCGCATCCGGCACCATGCCGGTGTAGGTGTCGCGCCAGCAGGCGTCATGCACCTGCGCGATCGCGGCGCTCTCGTCCCCACGCGCCGGTCGGACGACAATCTGAGGCATCGTTTACTCCCGCAGCCTGTTATGAGTCGCCCTGCGCCGCCGCCACGAGCTTCTGCATGGTGTGGAAGAAGCGGGCGGTGGCGCGCACCTTGTACGTCTTCTCGATGAACGCGATGGCGTTCCCGACCTTGCCGGGCACCTGCTGGATCACCGCGAACACCGCATCCGGGGAGGAGGCGACGATCGTCAGCGTGAAATCGCGCTGCTCTACAATGACGGGCAAGGCGAGATCGGCGGGGAGCGGTGCCGAAGTGAAGAGGCAGCAGAGGCGCGTATCGGGCGTGACCGCGATCCCGGCGAAGGGATCGCTCGCCAGCACCGCTGCAACCTCCGCGACCGTCCGCACGATGGTCGTCACCACGAAGCCGAGCGCGTCCAGTAGGTGCCGCTCGATCGCCCGTTCTAGGGCGGCGCGGTCGGTCGTGGGAGCCTCGAAGAAGACGTTGCCGGTCTGGATATAGGTGCGGACATCGCCGTAGCCGAGATCGACGAAGAGCTCGCGCAGCCGCGTCATCTTCACCTGACGCTTGCCAACGTTGATCGCGCGGAGGAAGGCGATGTACCTCATCGTAACCGAATCCTTTGCTTGTAACGATGTACTTCTACGGTTGCACTTCGACGTTCGTATTGATTTCCCGCTGCTGCACGGCGTAAACACCGGCGCATTCGTACTGTGCTCATTAACACCCCATTGCCGAAGTGCAACCGTAGAATCAGAAGCCGTTTCATAACCCTTGATAGAGCTGCTAGAAACTGTATTGAGAAGGGTACGGACATGAAGGGGAGCGCCGAGCACCATGCGGGCGAGGCCGCGTCCGTACTCCGCCGTGATCCCGAATTGCGGCGATCCGTCGCTGCCATCAAGCCCTACGCCACCCCAGGGCGATTGCATCTAATTTTCGATCCTATGTCCGCAGAAGCGCCCGAAACGCGCTGGTGCGACACGAATTCCGGCGACGCGGCCGCACACCACGCCCCGAACGCGGGCGACGCGGCCCTCCGGC